>Ga0209572_1000246_pt1 | contig 107353 bp, 98 predicted proteins | sample EBPBio232012_DNA_FD_185867 | JGI IMG/M metagenome (GOLD analysis project Ga0209572, IMG submission 185867) | Wastewater treatment Type I Accumulibacter community from EBPR Bioreactor in Madison, WI, USA - Reactor 1_1/23/2012_ DNA (SPAdes)... | ecosystem: Engineered > Bioreactor > EBPR >...
GTCGCGAGTAGGCCCAAGTCCTCAACGTGATGGCAAACGAGCCCAGTCTGCCGCAGCGCGTTCGCAAGCCCTCGGGGCAGGTTTTCGTCCATGAGAATGCGTTTCACGCGATCCGCGAGCCTCTTGCTTGCTCCGCCGCAAAGGCTAAGCAGGCCAAGATGTCCTCTCGCTTGATGTGCTTGTACTCTTCCAGCAGTGCCTCGATGGTCTCCCCGGCCGCCAGGTAGTCAAGGATGTCCACGACCGCAATCCGAGTTCCCTTGATGGTGGGCTTTCCCCCCCGAACCGTTGGTTCGATGACGATGCGATCACGAAAGTTCATGTTCTCTCGTGCATTGTATCGTAAGTCAACGTCGTTGCCAATGAGCGCCTTGTCGCAAATGATGGTGCCCGGGGTGGGACTCGAACCCACACGACCGTACGGTCAACGGATTTTAAGTCCGCTGCGTCTACCATTCCGCCACCCGGGCTGGCACCAGGTCGTAGGATACCGGAGTCCCACTTCGCCGTCACGACCAGAGGATTCGTGGCCATTCGGCCCGAACTCAAGCGAGGGTCCTTGATCGACCCGAAGGGGACCATCCATAATAGGCGTCCGGCAAGAGTGTGGCAGTGCCCTTCTTGCGGAGGCTTCCCATGGCGAAGAAGAAAGGCGAAAAGCGTGAAATCATCCGGCTGGTGTGCACCGAAGACGGCAAGCACTACGTGGTGACCACCAAGAACAAGCAAAACACCCCGGACAAGCTGGAGCTGATGAAGTACAACCAGACTCTCCGCAAAGTCACCCTGCACCGGGAGAAAAAGTAAGTCATTTGCTCCTGAGCGAATGCCCCTTGAGATTTTAAGGATTCAGAACGATGGCCAACCCAAAACGAAAACACTCTCACGCTCGCGGTGCCAAGCGACGAACCACCTGGACGACCAGTCTGCCCGAAGTCACCCCGACCAAGAACGTGAACGGCGAACCGTTCGCTCTTCGTCACTGTGCCAGCCCGGACGGCTTCTACAAGGGCCGCCGACTTCCTGGCTTCAAAGATAAGACGAATTAAGCCTGTCGTTTCCGAGCAGGAAGCCAAAAAGAAACCCGCCGAGCATCGCTCCGGCGGGTTTTTCTCGTTGCAAGGTGCTGATTAGCGAACGCGGACGTACGCTTTGTAGCGATAGGTAATGGTCATCGACTTTCCACTCTCGACCTTGGGGGTCCAGGACAGCTGACTGGTCGGATTCATTTGATTCAAGAGCTTCGGCAGCTTGGTCACCTTGGCCTCGGCAGGAAGAGTGACCTCACCCTCCAGTTGCTTCGAGATCTTCATCTCCACCGCATAGGCCTTCCGATTCTGAATCTCCAGAGTGCCCTGAATCTCCACGAGATCGTACAGCGGGTAGCCGTTCTGATCCTTGATCACCCCCGCCTCACGTCCAACTTCTTCCTCGGTCACACCAGCGACCACATCAAGGGCCTTGGTGATTTTGATCTGAGTTTTGGCCCCGGCCGAGGTGTACTTCAGCAGATCCTGTCCGACCACTTGTCCGGAACGGATCGTGCTTACCGTGCCGGTGGTCAGAGGCATCTTGTTGTCGTTCTTGAACTCGATCTCGCTCCACACGTCCAGCGGAACACTGCCGGAGCTCCCGAGCCCGCCTTCAACCGTGGACATTGGCAGATCGAGGGTGTGAATACGCTTGTACTCGCTCTCGCTCTGGAAGAGCACAAAGTAACCCCGATCGCCGCGCTTCAGCGTGACGTTCTTCTGCTCATAGAAATAGAGGTCTTCTGCCGCGAATCCGTCGCCCTCGGTGGGGACGAACGATTCAAACCCGGACATGTCGTCGGAGGCTTCCCTTCGGTAGGCGGCTTGGTTGGTGATCGGAGCGCCTGGAGCCCCGAAACCGCCGCCGCTTCCTGTCATACCTCCGCCCATCAACAGGCCGAGGAATGCATCGGCGGTCCCTTGGAAGCTCAGAGGATCAGGCGTCCCGAGGAACGGCAGATTCGGAAAACCCGTGACCAACTTAAGAGGAATCTTGTTGAAATCCCCAAGGTCGTTCAAGATCGTGGCTCGAGCCGTGAGGGTGAGCTTCTTGTCGTCGATGAGATTCACCACATAGCTTGGATTCCAGAAGGAGCCTCGCTGCAGGGCGGAGAGGTAGATCGTGCTGCCTGGCTTGGCGGTGATTCGGAAGGCTGGTGCCTCAACGACGGGATCATTCTCCCGGGACCAAACACCGTCTGCGCCGATCTTCACGCTCAGCACCGAATCTGCAGTGAAGAACTCCGCACCAGGCTGCCCCTCCATCTGGAGCCCAATCATGCGATCGGAATGGCTCACAAGCTTGCCTGTCACGGTTTGCTCTTTCGATCCGACCCGGAGCGAAAGCGTGACCGTTTTTCCAACATTCCAGCTCAAGACTTCGCTCAGAGAGTTCGCGTTTTGGGTGGTCTTGCCCGGTCGATATCGAGCCTTGGTCATGATGACCGAGCTGATTTGCGCCCCGTCACTGCCGTAAATGAACAGCGTTCCCAAGCTTGCGGAAGGAGGATCGGCGACGAAAAGCGTGCCGGAACTCGGCACAATCGCCGAGCGAGTGATCAGAGCGAATCCGTTCTTGAAGAGCGAGGCGTCGTTGATTTCCGGCTTGACCAGAAGGTCTTTGCTGATCTCCTCCGAGACCTGCGCGGATTTTTGAATCGTCGGCATCGGTGCCGGGTTGAGAAGGGCCGTCGAAGCGGCGAGTCCAAGAAAGCTCAGCATAAAGTTTTGGTTCCCTCAAGGCTTCGGACGTACAAGGCGCCGAATCGGTACGCCTGGCCGGGTCCCAACTCCTCTGGGCCAGAGCCTCGCGAGCGAGTTGAGGGGCGTAGAACGAGGGATGGTGGAACGAACCCCGCGCGATCCCTTGTTGCAACGACTCGAATCGAGTCACGCCGATTGTCGGGTGCCGTGTCACCTGCGGTCGGGGGTCAACAAGTGGACGCTCCGGATGCTCGGGCTCCTGGTTCCGCACCTCAGTGAAGGTGAATATGCCGGCCACGGACTCGACTGGGAAGTCGGCTCGGCGATGGATTCGCTGTATCGCCTCTTGACAACCGCTGGCCTTCCCGAAGACCAGGCCCGGGTCGTCGCGGGACAGTTTTGCTTTGCCCTCCCAGAGATTCTCGACCAGCTGGAATCCGATGCAGAAGCGACCTGGGAAGCAGATCCCGCCGCCGTGAGCATCGACGAGGTCAAGCTCACTTACCCGGGATTCAGCGCAGTCGCGGTCTACCGCATGGCTCACGCACTGCACCGATTGAATGTTCCGCTCATCCCGCGGCTCATGACGGAGTACGCCCATTTTCGAACCGGTATCGACATCCACCCAGGTGCCCAAATTGCCTCTCCGTTTGTCATCGACCACGGCACCGGCATTGTGATCGGCGAGACGACGGAAATCGGTCGCCGCGTTCATCTGTACCAGGGCGTGACGCTGGGAGCGCTTGCCGTCAAGAAGGAACTTGCCGGAATCAAGCGGCACCCCACGATCGAGGATGATGTGATCATCTACGCAGGCGCGACGATTCTCGGGGGAAAAACCCGAGTCGGAGCCCGGACGATCATCGGCGGCAATGTCTGGCTCACTGAGTCGGTTGCGCCGGACTCACTTGTCTCGCACCATCCCGAAATCAAGATTCAGACTAACCCGAGGGCCGATTTGGCCACCGCGACCCCTTCCGGAGAGGACAACTAAATGAAAGCTCAATCCATTCTCGAAACCATCGGCAACACTCCGCATGTGCGTCTTGCGCGGCTCTTTCCGAGCCACGAGGTCTTCATCAAACTGGAGCGCGCCAATCCCGGCGGAAGCATCAAAGATCGCATCGCTCTGGCGATGATCGAAGATGCCGAAGCCAGCGGCAAGCTCCAGCCAGGGGGAACGATCATCGAACCGACCAGCGGCAACACGGGGATCGGTCTCGCGATGGTCGCCGCAGTCAAGGGATATCGTCTCATCCTGACAATGCCGGAGTCGATGTCCAAAGAACGCCGCCGCGCCATGCTCGCTTACGGGGCCGAATTCGTGCTGACCCCACGCGAAAAAGGGATGAAAGGCGCCATCGCTCGCGCCGAAGAACTTCTCGCCGAGACACCGGGCGCCTGGATGCCCCAGCAATTCGAGAATCCCGCTAACGTCGAGATCCATCGCAAAACCAGTGCGCAGGAGATTCTCCGAGATTTCCCGGAAGGCCTCGATGCCATGATCACCGGCGTTGGAACCGGAGGTCACATCACCGGAGCGAGTCAAGTTCTGAAGCAGCACTGGCCCGATCTCAAGGTCTTCGCGGTTGAGCCGGAGAAGTCCCCGGTGCTGAGCGGCGGAGAGCCCAGCCCTCACAAGCTCCAAGGAATCGGAGCAGGCTTCGTCCCAGGCGTCCTCGATCGGGAGATTCTGGATGGGGTGGTGCAAGTGAGCGAAGAAGAAGCCTTCGAAATGGCCCGCCGAGCGGCGCGTGAAGAAGGGATCTGGCTCGGTGCCTCGAGCGGAGCCTCGCTGGCGGCCGTGGCGAAAACCTTGCCGAGTCTCGACGCGAACGCCCGAGTTCTTACCTGGAATTACGACACCGGCGAGCGCTACCTGAGCGTCGATGGTCTCTTCCCGGCTGAAGATGAATAATTCATAAGAACTCTGGTCGCCAGGCAAATCTACGTGTAGACTTGTCTTGATGGTGAGCCATTGCTTACGCTCCCATCGCGCGATCCGCGCGGTGGGAGTTTTCGTTCTATGCTGCGTCGTTTCGGGAGCCTCGGCTCAGATCAATCTGCCTGGAGGAGGAGGGATCAAGCCCCCGTCCATCCCCGGGCTGGATTCCTTGTTCAAGAAGGGCCTCCCGCTCAAATACACCCTGAATCTGGCCGATCCGCCCACTTTGCGACTCGTGGGCTTTGAGCCGGAAGCCTTTGCCCCGCTCCCGATGATCCCCGGCGAGTTCGGCCCGGGAACGTACGAGGCCGAGTTCGCTACTTTTTGCTTGCGTGGCTACACTCCCGGTCCAAACCGAGGTTCGGCCCAACTCCCCGGACGCTTAGAAGGGCCACTCTCCGGCACGATCAACAAGTTGCTGGACGGATTCGGCAGGCACAGCGACATTCCCCAAGAGGAAATGCAGACGCTGATCTGGGCGCTGCTGGCAAATGCCAAACCGAGCAACCTCAACGGGACTCAGCAGGCGATTCTGGCTCGCTGTCTCTCGCCGCAGGATATTCTCCTGCTCGAGAAAGGCGGAGCTCAGTTCCTGGAGGAGAACGTCATCGGCCCGATGATGAATAAGGTCGACGAAGCTCTTCGGCCGATCTACGAGGCGGACAACAAGATGCGCCAGTTGGTCTCGAAGGCCGACGCTGCCTTTGGCGATCTCGAACGCCTCGCCGTACTGCCTCCTTCAGAAGAGGGGAACATCTCGTTCTACGAGCGCGGCATGTGGGCACCGTGGAGGAACGGGTTCATCCGCTACGACTCCAGCAGCTACAGTCGCACCCAAGCCCAAATTTGGATTCCGCGCGACATTGGCATCTGGCGCGACGAGTTCGGCCGGATCACCGCGATTCGCGATGGTGAAGAGTTCGCCGTGGTGACGGAGTACGACGACACCGTCGCTCCTGTGACCGGGGATGACCCTCAATTCGTCGCGTTCCGAGTGAAGCAGACGGTTGGCTGGGGCAAGAACGATTCCGGCGAATGGGAGCGGGTCGTGCTCGATGAAAACGGCGTGATGGCCCTCTTCGATCCCGAGGGGTTGACGAAGAAGCTCAAACCGCAGAAGATCGACACCGAGGCTCTGACAAATCCTTGGGCGAACCTCGTGTGCTCGCTCACGCCAGGACTCGTCAATCCGATCACGCCCAAGATGCTGCGAGAGCAATCTGCCGCGAAGGCCTTGATTGAAGCAGGCAACAAGCGTCGAGCCGCAGCTGCCCGAAAACAGCTCGCTCAAGAAGCTGCCGAGGGCCTCAAGGAGTTCCAAGACAAGGTCAAGCAGGATGAATCTACTGAACCCGACATCGTGAACTATGACCATTACAAAGAGGGTTTGGATGCGATTCGAGACGCTGACCCAAGTGCGCGCGGCAAGTTCCTCGGGAAGCATGGTCGTTCGATGGTGGAAGGTCTCGGCAATGCGATTCGCGACATCGACAGCCTGAGCCCCGATGACCAGAAAAAGCGCCGCCGCGACCCTGATGGGGGCAATCCTCCGGGAACACCGCCGGGTGCTGGCGGTCCGCCTTCCCCAGGAGGCGGACTCGGCGGAGGCAATGCTGGCGGAACCGGAGGAACCACCGGCGGAGGGACCCGACCAAGCGGCGGACGTTCCGGAGGCGGTCGATCCGGTGGATCGGGCTGGGGTTGGCCCTTTGGCGGCGGAGGTTCAAACGGCGGCTCGAACGGCGGAGGCATCAGCCCAACCAACCCGCGGAACCAAACCCTCGGGCTCTCGAATCGACGGTTCTAGGGGCGACAAAGAGAATCGGGGCGACTTCAGCAGAAGTCGCCCCGATTCGATGTTTGAAGAGGAGGCCTTAGCGAGCCAGGCCTTCGGGGAACCAAAGACCAATTTCTCGCGCAGCCGCTTCGACATCGCTGGAAGAGTGAACGAGGTTGTCCTCGATGCTCAGAGCCATGTCGCCTCGAACGGTGCCAGGAGTCGCTTCGATCGGGTTGGTCGCACCCATCATCGCGCGGATCGCCTTCACCGAGTTCTCACCCTTGACAACCAGGGCCACCACGGGGCCAGAAACCAGGTAATCGCACACGCTGCCAAAGAACGGTCGCTCCTTGTGCTCGGCATAGTGCTCTTCAACCACGGCGCGGTCAGCATTGATGAGCTTGAGGGCGGCGAGTTCGAGTCCGCGGAGCTCGATGCGTCGGCAGATTTCGCCGATGAGGTTGCGGCTCACTCCGCCGGGCTTGATCAGAACGAGAGTCGTTTCCATGTTGCCGCGAGGTTACCGAGTCTCGGGAAGCCGAGTCCGGGCCGCGCGTGTCCTTAGTCCGCCGAAAGACTGGGCCGTGAATCCGTGACAGGAGGCAACCGGTAAAGTTCCTACCACCGTGCCGATTGCGTCCATCCAAGGCTTGACTGTCCGCTACGGGAGCTTCACTGCTCTCTCGGACTTCTCCCTGGAACTTCCAGAGGGATGTGTTGGCCTGCTCGGCCCGAATGGCGCAGGGAAGACCACCTTCCTCAAGACGCTCCTGGGATTCATCAAACCAGCAAGCGGAGGCGGTCACGTGCTCGGGTTTGACATCGCCCGCCAGGGGCGTGAGATCCGTCAGGGGCTGGGATACATGCCGGAGCAGGACTGCCACATCCCTGGGATGAGCGCAGTTTCGTTTGTCGCCTACGCTGGTGAACTTGCCGGACTGCCCCGAAACCAGGCCCTGCGCCGAGCCCATGAGGTGTTGGAATACACCGGTCTCGGTGAGGCGCGGTACCGCAACGTGGACACCTACTCCACCGGGATGAGGCAGCGCATCAAGCTAGCCCAAGCCCTGGTTCACGGCCCGAAGCTCCTCCTTCTCGACGAACCGACGAACGGCCTCGACCCGAAAGGCCGCCAAGAAATGCTGACTCTCGTGCGTGATATCAGCCACGGAAAAGGTGTGAACGTGCTGGTCTGCAGCCACCTCTTGCCCGACATCGAGCGCACCTGCGACGAAGTCGTCGTTCTGCACCAAGGCCGGCTCCGGGCCCAGCAATCAGTGACCAATCTGAGGTTGCTGGATGGGGCTCCGATTGATGTCGAGCTCCGTGAGTTCTCCCCGGTGTTCATCCACGCCGCCGAGGCTCAAGGTCTCACCTACATCGAGGCGCGCGGACATGTCGTCCGGCTGCAGGGGCGGGGAACTCAAGAAGAAAGTGCCGCCCAGATCTATCAAGCCGCTCGATCCGCCGGCGTCCAAGTTCGAGGGCTCACCCTCGCCCAGCGGTCGCTGGAAGAAGCTTTCCTTGAGGTGATTCAATGAGCAGTCCGATTTCCGATCTTACATATCGAGGCTATCAGGGCGGGCTCGCTCCGGATAAATCGCGCTGGCAAGTGATCTTCCGCCAAGCGTTGCGGATGGCCCTCAAGAAGCGCGCCTACTGGATCCTCATGGTGCTCAGCGGAGCGCACTATCTGATTTTCATCGCTGTCAGTTACTTCATCGACAGCTTCGCCGGGAACATGGGTGGCGAGCAGCTGAAGGAGCAATTTTTCAATCGAATCATCTGGCGCGATCAGTTCCTGCAAGGCTTCCAACTCGGGCATTTCCTGCTGATGTCGATTGCTCTGCTGGTTGGCGCCGGGGCGATTGCAAACGACAATCGCTCGAAAGCACTCTTGGTTTATCTCAGCAAGCCCTGCAGCAAGCGCGACTATCTGATTGGAAAGTGGATGGGGATGTTCGTGCCGATCGCGATGGCCCTGGCGATCCCCGCGACGATTTTCTACTTCTACGGAGCGATGAACTACCGGGAATTCGGCTTCCTCACCGACGACCCGTGGCTCTATCCCAAGGTGATCGGCGCGATAGGGCTGGCGTCAGCCTTCCAAAGTTCGGTGATCCTTGGCATCAGCTCCCTGTTTGATCAAGGCCGACTTGCCGGTGCCGCCTACGCCGGAGCCTATGTGCTCACCGGAATCTTCGCCGGAATCGCCCAGACCATCGCGGCGAACCAGAAGCTCCCGGAATCGGTGATGCCCTGGGTGGATCGACTGCATTACCTCTCGCTGTACGGCGGCATCGAGGGCATCTACAAGACGGTCTTGCAGACCGACGGCAGTTTCTCATTTCGAGATAGAGGTGAGAGTTTCTTGGTTCCCCGACCGGAACTTTGGCTGCTTGCCGTCGTGGTGATTCTCCCCGTGACCGGTCTCCTGTGGGCGGCATGGCGAAAGGTTCGCGCCGTGGAGGTGGTCGGGTGATCGAACTCCGCAACGCATCACGCTGGTACGGCGAAGTGATCGGCTTGAACGATGTTTCCTGCGAAATCGGCCCCGGTGTCACCGCATTGCTCGGGCAAAACGGGGCGGGGAAGTCCACTCTCATGCGCCTGGTCACAGGTCAGATTCGCCCGACGACCGGCGATGTTCTCGTTTTTGGTGAAGATCCGTTTGCAAACCCGAATGTTTTCGCCAAGTTGGGGCTCTGTCCGGATATCGACTCTTTTCCTGAGCATCTGAGCGGGCGGGATTTCGTGATTCGCATGGCTCGGCTCATGGGATTGGGGGCGAGCGAGGCGAAACGCAAAGTCGAGGAGGCCCTGGTCACTGTCGGCATGGCGGAGCGCGCTGCGAAGCCGCTCAAGGGCTACAGCAAAGGGATGCGCCAGCGCATCAAGCTCGCCCAAGCGATGATCCATGACCCGGAGATTTTGCTCCTCGATGAACCGCTCAATGGCCTGGATCCCGTCGGTCGTCGGGAGTTCATGGATGTCCTCGCCGGACTCGCCAACCAGGGCAAGTCGATCATCGTCAGCAGCCATATCTTATTTGAGGTCGAGCAGATGACTCGCTCCATCCTGCTCCTCCACCGAGGCAGACTGCTGGCGGCGGGAGATGTCAGCTCGATTCGCGAACTCATCGACCGTCACCCCCACCGAATCCGGCTCCGATGCGAGCGCCTCCGCGAACTCGCAAGTGAGTGCGTGAAGTGGCCCTTTGTTGTCAGCGCGGAGATTGATCCTTTGGCCAATGAACTCGAAGTGAGAACGAAGCAGGCAGACCTCTTCTATGACGGGCTCGCCGAACTTGCTCAGCGAGGAATTGTCGTCACGATGATCCAAAGCCCCGACAACAACCTGGAATCGGTGTACGAGTATCTGGTGGAGGCCTAAGCGATGATCCAGTTTGCCTTCCAAAACACGCTGCAAGACTTCCTGCGCCTCGGACGCTTTCTCACCTGGGGGCTTGTGGCTCTTGGGGTTGGGATTGCCGCGTTTGTCTGGTCACGATTCCAGCCCGGTGCGGGGCCAGAGACGTATGGTCAGGTCTCTCAGGTCATCGTGTTGCGGGTTCTTGCCTTGAGCTCCGCCATCTTCACCGTACAGGTGATCAGCGCGGAAGTCGAGCAAAAAACCATCGTTTACTGGCTCACCCGTCGTCTCTCCCGGACGCAGGTTCTGGTGTCTCGGACTTTGGCGAGCATTGTTGCCGTCATCGTGACCACCAGCGCGGCCTGGCTCGTTTCCGGTCTTGCCGTGCTCGGGCCGAGGGCGTTTCAGACCGGAGCGTTTTGGTGGGATTTCGTGCTCATCGTGATCGGAGCCTTTGCGTACGGAGCATTTTTCGTCTTTCTAAGTCTGCTCCTCAACAAGGCGATGATCTACTGCTTGCTCTTCGCTTTCGGCTGGGAAACCTTCGTGCCGAATATGCCGGGCGACCTGACTTACATGTCGATTTACCCTTATTTGCGCGCCTTGGGCAAGCATCCGGCACCTCAGCAGCAGGGCGAAGCAGGGCTAACCGACGTCCTTTCCGGCGGCCTCTCGAGTATTGCCATTGCCCCACAGGCGGCATGGATCGTGCTCATCGGGATCACGGTCTTCTTTGCCGGACTCAGCATCTACTGGTTCAATCACTTCGAGTATTCGCCTCGCGAAGACTCAGAATGATCAGTCATCCGATTCGGGCTTTGGAAAGATATCGGCATTCCGAGTGTTCACCCACTCGTGATCGCCTTTCCCTTCGCTGAAGAGCCACGTTTTCTGGAACGCGATCTTCTCACTCGCGGCATCCTTGGCTTTGTGGAGCCCCGCAATGTAGACGGTGTTCTTGCCGAACTTCTGGTTCATGGCGTCCACCGCCGGCATGAGCTTGCTCCGATCTTGCTCGGGCTCCTCGAACAAAGAGGGGGTGATGGCCTCGACCTTCTGGAGCCCCGTGAAGGTGATGCCCACTTTGAGGGGCATACGAAAATCTCGTTTTTCCCAGACTTCCAAGACGCGATCCCAGATCGCAAGCGTATCTTGCGTCGCGGGGATGTGGAACTCCGCGTGCCAGCTCTTTTCTTTGCCAGAAACGGAGACGCTCACCCGCGTGGTCCAGAGGCCTTCAGCGCGGAGTCGCGCCGTGGCTTTGTGGGTGAGCCGTTGAAGGATATCTCGGCAGCCCCGGTCGGTGCGATGCTGCGGCGGCAAAACGTGAGAGTGCCCGAGACTCTTGCCGGTTTCATTTGTAAAGTCGAGATCGTATCCGCGCAGGAGGTACCACCATCTCTCGCCGATCACCGAGCCAAAGGCTCGTGCGAGTTCTTGCGGATTTCGGTCGATCAGATCATCGCTCCGAAAAACGCCACTGGCCATCAGTCGAGCTTCCATCTTCCGGTTGATCCCAGTGAATTCGGTCAGCCTCATCCCGCGAAGGCGATCGGGGAGTTCACTGGCTTCGAGCACGACAAGCCCGTTCGGTTTCTCAAACTCTGTTGCGAGTTTGGCGAGCCAGGCGTTCGGGGCGATCCCGACGCTGGAGGTCAGCACGGGAGAGACTTCATCGGCGATCGCCTCCTTGACCCTCCGCCCCAGATCGAGCGCGTGATCCCTTGCCATTTCTTCGCCGAGCAGCCGGAAGCGCATCTCGTCGATGCTGCAAACCTTGTCCACCGGCAGAACCTGATCCACCGCCTTGAGCACTTGTTGGTGAAGATGCACGTACAGCGAGGGGGTCGCCGGAACGATCTGGATATCGGGGCACATCCGCATCGCATCCCCGACCTTCGTGCCGGTACGAACCCCGAACGCTTTGGCGGGATAGCTTGCCGCGATGATCGTCGCGCTGGGGCCAGGTGTGGGAGCCACCGCGATGGGCTTGCCTCTGAGCTCGGGATGCTGCACCTGCTCCGCCGAAGCGAAGTAAGAGTTGAAATCAAGGAACAACCACCTCAGGGGTCGAGACTGATCCAAAGGCACCATGGCAGATAAGTAGTATTGTGTCTACTGAAAGGTATGATACAACCCATTCGACGCCGAAGCAAACGAAAGTAGGTCAAAGGAAGGCTTTCTTCGGCCCCGGACGATCCTTGGCCCGGAAATCGCCGTAGGTTTGGATTCAAGGTCATTCATGGAAGTCCCTCCCGTTGCCCCCCCACCGATTGCCGAGCCCGCTGGGATTCCCGAGCCTGTCCGGCGTCCTTTCGCCGGAGCCTGGGCGTTACTCGCGATTATTATCGTCGCCTTCACGGCCCTCCAGTTGACGGCCTACTTTGTACCGGGCTCCGACGAGTCAGCGGGTTCTGTCGAGATTTCGAGCTTTGAGCGTACGCTCAAGATCGAAGGCACGATGGCGCAATTGGCCGAGATGTCCCCTTCGGCGAGCAGCAGGGCCGGTAACCAAACCGCGAGTATCGAGAAGCTGATCGAGGATCTGAAGCCTTCGGCAACCAAGCGACCGCAAGCAGCCCGTGCTCTCGTGTTGATGCAGCACCATGTCGGTCAGGAGCCGTCCCAATCCGTGCTCCTTTACCTCGCCGATCAAGAGGCTGAGTTTTCGCAAGCCGGTCTTCTTGTCCAAGGGAGAGACCCCGGCGATTTGGTCACCAAGGGATCGACTCTGGATGCTTACGAAGAGCACCTGGTCAAAGAGATTCGGGGTGAGAAAACAAGCCTCGCTTCACTCAGCGATCCGGGAGCCCTGATCAACATGACCCTTGCGATCTTCGGAGGAGTGACCGTGCTCATTGGAGGTTGCGCGGTTCTGTTCTGGTACTGGACTGCGAGGAGGCAGTTCTCTCCCGTTGGGTATGCGAGCCATGAGACGATCCAGGGAGCCGATGTCCGTGGTGTCAGGATGTGCCTCTATTTCGCCTCATTCTTTGCCGCCCAGATTGTCGCGGGAATCGCGGTTGCCGCCCTGGGGTGGGGAGTTGTTGAGGCAGGCATGCTCACGATGTCCCTCGGATTACTCGGCGTCGCCCTGGCGGTATTCACCCCCATTGCCGGATTCAAAGAGTCGTTCGCATCGATTCTCGGGGACCGCACCAAGGTGGGACAGAAGATCGGCATCGGGTTCCTGGCGTACATGGCGAACCTTCCGCTTGTCCTCGTGATTACCTTGATTTCGTTCCAACTTCTGCAGAATCTGCCCACACCGAGCCATGGCGCGATCGAGGACTTCACGCAGAATGCCACGCCGATGAAGTGGTTCACGCTCTTCCTGATGGCGGCGGTCTACGCCCCGATCACCGAGGAGATCATGTTCCGGGGCATGATGTTCCCTGGTCTCACGAAGGTACTGAAGAACCCCACGACAGCAATCGTTGGCACGAGTATCGGCTTCGCGGTCATTCACCCGCAAGGCCCGATTCTCTGGCCCGGTTTGGCGCTGATCGGCGCGACGGCGGCGGTCATCACTCGCCAAACGGGATCCTTGATCCCCGCGATTGCCATGCATGCGTTCCACAACGGAAGCCTGGTATTCCTGAACTACGCGATCAACGGATGAAGCGGATCTACCTCGACCACGCCGCAACCACGCCTCTGCTCCCGCAAGCAGCGGAGGCGATGGCCGCGTGGTCGGGGCACGAGTTCGGGAATCCGAGCAGTTTGCACGCCGAAGGACGGGCGGCCAAGCACGCGGTCGACGAAACCAGAGAGGCCTTCAGCGAGGCTCTTGGGTGTCTGTTCGGTGAGATTGTCTTCACAAGCAGCGGTACCGAGGCGGCGAATCTCGCCCTCATCGGGGCGGCTTTGGGGAACGAAAATCCTGCCCGGAATCGCATCTTGCTCGGGGCATCAGAGCACCACTGCGTGCTCCACACGAAGCCCCTTCTGGAGCGACTGGGCTACCGGGTTGACCTGATACCCGTGAATCATGAAGCGTTGATCGACCTCAACTGGCTGCAAGACCAAGCGCACGATGATCTGCTCATGGTGAGCGTGATGCAGGCGAACAACGAATTCGGAACGGTCCAGCCAGTTGCGGAAGTGAGCGCATGGGCCCGAGACCGAGGCGTTTTGATTCATCGGGATTCCGTGCAGACCTTTCCTGGGGCATGGACGGTCGATGAACCGTACGCTGACCTGGTGACAGTGAGCGCCCACAAGTTCAACGGCCCCAAAGGAGTTGGAGCGGCCTACGTTCGGGCTGGCACGAAGGTCGCCCCCATCGCCCTCGGAGGCGGACAAGAGCGCGAGATGCGGGCGGGGACAGAAAACGTCGCTGGGCTCGTTGGCGCAGCAGCCGCGTTGAGATGCCACCGAGAAAACGGGTCAACGACCGAACAGAAGAGGATTGCCCGCGATGCCTTCGCTTCAACCCTGAGTGCAGCTTTCCAACCCACGGTGCGTTCGGCACCTCGATTGAGCGGACACCATCATGTTCGTCTGCCGGGCGTGGATGCGGAGATCTTTCTCATCCGGCTCGACAAGGCCGGGGTCAGCGCGAGCAGCGGAGCCGCGTGCAGCAGCGGAAGCCTGGAGCCGAGCCATGTGATGATGGCGGCGGGATTCTCCGAGACCGAAGCGCGCGAGGGGCTCCGGTTCACATTTGGGTTCGGCGTGAGCGAATCTGATGCCTTCCGGGCGGCAAAGATCGTGAATGAAACCGCTGAAGCGATCCTCTTGCACCGCCGATAGGGCGAGGACACCAATATCGGTGCCCCCAATTGGCAAGGGAGAACCCCTAGACGGTCAGCACTTCGATGAGGTTGGTGTTTCCAGGTTTGCCGACGGGAACGCCGGCTGTGACAACCACCTTGTCCCCCACCTTGTAGCACTTCCGGCGAAGAAACGCATTGATCGTTGCCCGGATCGCATCGTCCGTGTTCAGCGGCGTGTCGATCACGACGGCTTGAACCCCCCACACCACGCTCAACTGACGCTGGACCTTATCGCTCCAGCATGTGCAAAGGATCGGGGTGCCTGGTCGATACTTGCTCACCATACGCGGAGTCATGCCGCTGGTGCTCGTGGTGAGAATAGCCTTCGCTTTGACCCCTTCTGCAATCTTCACGGCGGCATGGGCGACAACATCGGTGGTGCTGTCCCGACGGAATTCGTCGTATTCGTCGCGGATCAGCATCTCCTCGGTTCGCTCGGCAATCTTCGCCATGATTCGTACCGATTCCAGCGGATACTGGCCCGCCGCCGTTTCGCCACTGAGCATGACCGCGTCGGTTCCGTCGAGGATCGCGTTGGCGACGTCGCTCGCCTCTGCCCGGGTGGGCCGAGAAGTGGTGATCATGCTCTCCAGCATTTGGGTTGCGGTGATAACCGGTTTGCCTGCGGCCTGGCACTTCCGGATAATCTTCTTTTGCGCGGCCGGGACGTCTTCGATCTCCATCTGGAGACCCAAGTCGCCACGGGCAACCATTAAAACGTCGCTCAGTTTGATGATGTCATCCAGATCCTTGAGCGCTTCTTTGGTTTCAATTTTGGCGACAAGCTTCACAGAAGGATCGATTTTGTCGACAATCTGTCGGAGGTCGCGCATGTCGGCGCCACTCCTCACGTAGCTCAGGGCGATGTAGTCGCACCCGGCCATGACTGCTTGGTGGATGTCGCCGAGGTCCTTGGTTGTGAGCGCCGGGATATCAAACGACCGCCCGACGATGGTCACCCCTTGACGCGACTTCACAGTTCCTCCGGCGATGCACTTCGCCTCGTACATCGAGCCTTCGCCCGCCACAAGTTTGAGCTCAACTTGCCCATCACCCAGGAGAATCCGGTCGCCTTTGCGCATCGATTCCACGAGCGCGGGAGTATCGACCGGCAAGGTGACATCGCCCAGACCAATCGTGAGAGTCGATCCCGTGGGAATCACGAGTGGTGACTCCTTCAGGATCCCCATGCGTGTCTTCGGGCCTTGAAGATCCGCCATGATGCCGACCGGCCCCATTTCCGGGCTGGCGGCGCGGATCCACTCCATCTGCTGCTTTTTGCTCTCCCAGTCGCCGTGGCTACAGTTCAGGCGGGCAAGATTCATCCCCTCTTTGATCAAAGATTGGATCATGGCGGCGGAATCCACCGCCGGGCCTAGGGTGCATACGATCTTGGTTCGCCGCTTCATGGTGCCTCGTCTAGTCTCCAGACGAAGCAGAGGCCCGTGGAGAAGGGGATTATCCTGTTTTTAGGATCTTGCCCCAGTAAATACTCGGTAGCCGTTCGAGTTCTCCGAACTTAAACGTGCCGAAAATGTGCTTTCCTCGCTCTTTCTGCGAGATCACGCTGCCGCCGAGCTTGATTTCTCGCCCTTCTTCGAGGAGAAAGAGCTCCAAAGGTTGCGATGCCGGGATCGGCTCCGACGTTTCGTAGGCAAGTCCGTTGGAGCCTGCCGCAGAGATGGAGATCACGGATGGAGCCCGTTGCGCGAGCCGAATTTCCCCTTTGATGCGTGTCTTGAGAACAGTGAGCCTGAGTGGCGCGGGGCTGATCGCGAGCGGATTCCCGAGCTTGAGAGCCCACAGATCGTGGCTGATCGGGCTGACTTCGCCGCTTCCGAGGATGTGGCTCTCCACTGTATAGGCTTCCGCCACCACGCGACCACTCGGCGCATACTGGTCGATGGTTTCCGATTCGAGTAAGAAGAAGCCGTTGTCGAATCGTCTCGCCACACCTGTGATCTGGGTGCCTTGCTCAATGACGGTCAGCCGGACCCTCTTTCCTAGCAGAGTGTCAACTAATTGATCCAGCATTTCCTCATCCGTCGGCGCAGTCATTGCGAAGTGTCCGGTCTCTCCTACAGAACAGTTTCGGGTGTGATTGTTGTGATCCTGAGCGCAAGAATGAGCGTCTAGTACATATACTAGGACACTTCGTCCTGATTGTCCGATTTTGAATCGTCTGAGGTCAACTCGGCGTCTCAGAGTCGAAAGAGAGCCCTATGAAAGTCCTTCAAGTTTCGCTCGCCTGCCTTCTCCTGGCCCCTCTCGCCTTTGTACAAGTTCCTGCGGTGCAAGATGCTCCGCCGACGGCATCGGTGCCCGCCGTCACGGCTCTCTCTGATGCGGACCTGCGGGATATCTTGGCGGGCGTGAAGTTTGGCGAGAAGAATGTGACGATCCAAGAGGAAAAGGACTCCGAGGGCCTGACCGCGTTCTTTGTGTTCGAGGAGAAATCGGTGGTGTTGGCTCTCTATCAATACCGTGATGGCGCCGATGGTCCGGCGACGAGCCTCGGACTGAGTGTGGGAACACGGCTCCCGCGCGGTGCTGATGTCCGGAAGGTCAACGACTGGAACGCCACGAAGCGATTTGTGAAAGCCTACGTGGATGAGGAAGGCGACGCCATGCTCTCAAGCGATCTGCTTGTGAAGCCTGGGACAACCCGTCAGGCGGTTGCTGAGTGGGTGCGGGTTTTCGCGCAGTTCTCCAAGGAATTCGACACCTTCATTCGCTCTTGATCGGTGGAGAGAATAGGACAACGGCAGGACGTCCGTCCGATTAGCTACACTCAGACCGTGCTTCGCCTTACCGGAACATTTCTCGACGAAATCACCCACGACATCCCTTCTCAGAACTGGGGAGAGGCGGAGTGGCGCCGAGAGTTTGAACTCTACAAGGCGATCGGCATGGACACCGTCGTCATCATCCGGGCGGGTTACCAGGACAAGTGCATTTTCCCCGCGAAGTCGGTTCCCGGGCTTCTCCCCGTGAAACACGATCTCGGTCGGATGTTCCTCGATCTTGCCGAAGAAAACGGGCTGGATCTCTACTGGGGAACCTTTGATTCCGGGTCACACTGGTACCGGCGCACCTGGTGGAAGGAGGTGGATCTCAACAAGGCCTTCATTGATGAAGTGGTGGAGCGGTACGGGGATTCACCTGCATTCAAAGGCTGGTATCTCTGCCATGAGACGAGCAAGAACGATTCCCATATCATCGAATTGTTTCGTCACATCGGAGGGCACTGCAAGCAGGCCAAGGATCTCCCGGTTCTCATTTCGCCTTTCCCTCAAGGGAGCAAGCAGTTTGCGGGGGGCGATGTCTTTACGCTGGAAGAATCGCTGGATCACTGGGATCGGATTTTCGATGAGACGAGCGACGTCGTGGACATCTGCGCGTTTCAAGACGGACAGATTCAGTATCGCGAGCTTCCGGCGTTTTTGGATGGTGTCAAGGCACTTGGGGAGAAGCACGACATCACGATTTGGTCGAACGTGGAGACGTTTGATCGGGACATGCCGATCAAGTTCCCACCAGCCGATTGGCGCTATCTCGAGTTGAAGATGGATGCGGCCACCCGGACGGCCGAGAAGATCATCACGTTTGAATTCGCGCACTTCATGTCGCCCTACTCGTGCTATCCCGCCGCGCGGAATCTGTTCCGTCGGTACTGTGAGGCCCATGGAATTTCCTTCCAAGAGGTCGTAAACGACCGTCCCCTGTAGGTCAAACCCCTGATTTCCAGGAGTGTTGGGACCCCGGTTTTTCGGGGAACTCAGAATCATGGCACCCTCCCGGAAGGGGTCTCCGTAACCCTGTCTATCGCCGCTTCATGCCCCCGGCGAATTGCACTCGCACAAAGCGAGAAGACAGGACCGAGATGGAAAAGAATCGCAAAATCGCATCGGCTTTGGCCCTTTTGGTGGCTGGATTGGGAGGGATCATCGTTGTTCGGCTGGCACTGGATGACCCGAAGGATCTCTCGGGCGAGAAGCTGGTCGCCGAAGCCGGCATTCCTCAGCGAGGACGCCAGTTGTCACCCGTGCGCGCTCCGCTAGATGGAAAGATGACGGGCCGCCCTTCGATGGAGGGGACATCTATGACGATGGACGAGCGTCACATCGTGGTTTTCCAAAATGGGCAGGTTTATGTTTTGGATCGACAAACGTTGATGCCGATTTCGCATCGAGACCTCTCCGTGCCATCGGCACCAGCGCCGCCTGAAGCAAACGCCGATACTGAACTCAGCCTGGCTCCGGAGGCTGTGGCCCTGGAGCAGCCTTACACCGAATAGACCCCTCACCAGGAGCACCGGTGGGTAGCATCGTCGTCATCATGCGACGTGTGATCCTTCTGGTGCTCGATGGGTGTGGAGCCGGGGCCGCCCCCGATGTGGCTCTGTTTGGCGATGGCCCAGAGGTCTCGACCCTGAAAAACGTTTGGGATCATGTGGGCGGCTTCGTTGCTCCCAACTTGGCACGAACTGGCTTTTTGCAAGCCGCCGGGATCCCAATGGACGCCTCGGACGGCCGGTTTGGGAGGCTGCAAGAAGTCAGCATGGGCAAGGATTCGGTGACGGGTCACTGGGAGATGATGGGGATTCGGAGCTTGCAGCCCTTTCCAACCTATCCAGATGGATTTCCGGAGGACTTGCTGACTCCGTTCCGCGAGAAGATTGGACGCGAGGTGATCGGCAATAAGCCAGCGAGCGGAACCGCGATTATTTCGGAGTTGGGAGAGGAGCACATGGCGACGGGCAAGCCGATCGTCTACACCAGCGCGGACAGTGTCTTCCAGATCGCGGCCCACGAGGAAGTCATTCCGATCTCCGAGCTCTACCGAATGTGTGAAGTGGCGCGCGAGCTCTGCGTGGCCCCTCACAACGTCCAGCGCGTGATCGCTCGCCCCTTTGTCGGCCAGCCCGGCGCGTTTTCTCGAACCGAGCGCCGCAAGGACTACCCGCTCGTGGCCGCAGAGAATCTGGTGGATCAGCTCGGGGACGTTTTCGGTATTGGGGTGGTTCCGGAGCTCTTCGGTGGACGTGGCTTCCGCCCGGTTCGTCGCACGCAGAACAACGCCGAGCATGCCTTGATGCTGCAGGAGGCCTTGGCAAGCGATGCCAAGTTCATCTTTGCGAATTTCGAGGACTTCGACATGCTGTATGGTCACCGCAGTGACCCGGTCGGTTTTGCGAAGTGCCTCGAAGGTTTCGATGCCGTTCTCGCCGGGTTACTCCGCGATCTGAGGGAAGAAGATTTGCTGATTCTCACCGCAGACCATGGAAACGATCCGACCGATGCCAGCACCGACCACACACGCGAGTATGTCCCGGTGGCTCTCGTGGGCAAAGGTGTGCAGGCTGGTTCGTTCGGAGATGTGGTCGGCATGGATCACATCGGCGCGACGGTCGCCGCATGGTTGGGTGAGGACGCAGGCTTCGCGAAATCGTTGCTCTAAGCCTCCTTTGGCTTACGATGACTGCCGATGTATAATAAAGACGGGTGAGGCCTCAAGCTGACCCCATCTTCCGCGTCGCCGTCCCCATTCTTGGGTTGCGGGCAGGTTGAATGCGAAAGCACGTGTAGTGGGAGTTGGCGTCCCGCAGCGATCTGTGACGGAACGAGTTCCCGGGTGGGAGGTAACGCCGCCCACCCAGTGGACTCAATCTCATTTTTCTCGAAGCGCTTTTTATAGGTGAGCAGCTTCTTTCGCCAGTCCTTCTGCGCTCCAGGGTCGCCCGCCTTGATTGGAAAGAATGTCTTCAGGCTCGCTGAGCCACGCCTTGGCATGGAGATCACAACGATGAGGCGATCTCCCTGTGGAGAGGCAATCGAGTAAAGCAGAGACTGCGGATCGCTCGGACGCTCCAAGATCAGCTCAGGTGAGAGGAGGCAAGATGCCACAAGATCAATCATCTCGGCCCTGTCCGGCAAGAAGTCTGCGGGGACAAAATTCTTCCCGTGCCGTGAACGCGAACGAGATGCTGGCTTGAACAGACAATGCTCCAAACGGGATCCATCAACTGTCACCCGGAGCAAACCGCGATGAAGGGCAGGATTCTGTGCCTCAAGCTCCCCGGCCTTGAAGAGTGCGGCGAGTTTTTCGCGGGCCTCTTCGGGTGTGAGATCGGGAGAGAGCCTGGAATTCCAAAACTCAGCTTCCATTGCTACCCCTTCCTGGATTTCGATATGGTCGGAGCGGCGAGATTCGAACTCGCGACCTCTTCCCCCCCAGAGAAGCGCTCTACCAAGCTGAGCCACGCCCCGACTTTCGACATGATACCCCCGCCCGTGAAATCAGGTCCCGGGGGCACAAAAAAGCCCTCGCCTTGAGCGTTCTTGGCGAGGGCTAGATGGCGCGGGATTACCCGCGTGGCGGAAGAGGCAGGGCCGGAATTCGACCGGCTCGGTAGAAGAAGCTCCAAGCAACTTCCGGCGATGGCGGAGCCACGCCTCGGAGTCGACGATCCGATTTCTCGGCACCGGCGAGGATTTCTTGCACCTTGGTGCGCAGAGTGGCATCACCAGGAGTCTTGAACTGGCGGAGTCGCATGGCACTTGCGTACGCGTAGTACGCCGCACCGTATTCCTGCGATGCTGCGACCGCGGCGGCTCCGTAGCTCGTCGCCTCTTCGGTCTTTTCCATCATCGTAAAGATGATCGTCATGCCTGTGAGAGCCTCGAACGACTCAGGGCGGGCTCCGAGGGCAGCCTCGAAGTAGGCTTGGGCCAGGCCCAGACGCTCGTTGCGGGGCTCACCTTGGAGCCGCTGCGAGAGCGCCCCTTCGATGATTTGATTCCCACGCTCGATGAGCATGTCGTAGTTGGCGGGGTCGGCGAGCAGACTCGTTTGATACCGATTCAAGGCAGAGTCGAAGTCGCGATTGATAAAGGCTTCGACGGCACCATAGTAGTTGCTCAACGATCCTGCGGGATCTTGTCGGAGAAGGTCTGCCGAGTAGCCTCCCAGGTTGCTGAAGTTGCCGCGAGCGAGAGCCAGATACATCTGCATCGACTTCGTCACGGATCCGGTGGGGGCCTCAAGCAAGGTGTCTTTTTCGGACTGAACAGAGTTCTGCTGGTCTCCCAGCATTTGCAGGATAACGCTCTTGAGGGCGAAGGTGTAGCCATCCGGTGCACCGTATCGGTCAAGGGTCTGGATAAGCTTGCCCGCTTCGGCGAATCGCCCGGAGCGGACGAGGGCATAGAGGAAGCGATTCATGATCGCCGTGTCTTTCAGCTTCGACTCTTGGATCGGTCGGATGAGGCTGGTAACCCGGCTGTACCGGTGCGCCCGCAGGCTGGCATCCAAGAAGTTGAGCATGTTGGCGTCAGTGGGTTCACCGATCGCATCCGCTCGCTTCTCCATCACCTCTTGCTGAGTCTTGGCGGCCAGGCTGAGCGCGCCCTTGATCACCGAGATCGAGTCGGCTCCGCCCGAAATGAAGGCTCGTCGGAGGTTCACGGCACCAAACAGAGCCTTGGCTTCGAGGTTATTCGGATCGGCAGCGAGGACGTCCTCCACAAACTTCTGGGCAATATCGAAGTTGCCCGCCGCGTAGTTCGCGCGAGCCATCGCCATGCGAGCCTTGTTGTTGGCCTTGTCGATTTTCAGGGCGATTCGGCAGGCTTGGATGGCTTCGCGGAACTTGCCCTCCGCGAGCAGCGTGTCGGCTCGTTCGACGTGAAAGTCGATGCCTTTGCCCAGGCCGTTGTCAACTCTGAGATTGAAGGATTCCCTGACTGATTCACCCTCTGAGTTGTAGGCGGCGAAGGTGACCTTGATCGCGCCTTCGGTTTCCTCCAGCGTGTCGATCTTAAACTGGTAGGGGGTGGACTCGTCTGTGTTCCGGAGGTCGTCCCCCATGTAGAACTCAACCGAACTGACCAACGCCTCGGATTGCACCCGAACTTCAAAAACAAAGTCGCCGGAGAGAACCTGTCCCTCCTTGACGTTTGTCGTCATTTTCATAGCCGGGAAGGCTGCACTGCTCAGGGCAAGTACGGCCACCGCGGACATCCATCGCTTCATCATAGGTCTCTGCTTGTGCCTCTGCTTGGCATTATGACGCCTGAATGGGGTTCAGGCTTCTTTAGATTGCGTCTTCGCCGCGCTCTTCTGTGCGAATTCTTACGGCTTCGATCACTTTCTCGACAAAAATCTTGCCGTCGCCCGGTTGCCCCGTGCGCGCGACCCTCTCGATGGTGTCGACAATCTCGTCCGACAAGTCATCGTGAACGACCACATCAATCCTCGTGCGGACGGGAAGGCTGATGAGCACTTCTTGTCCGAGGAAGGACGTGGCTTGCTCCGGATGACTGCCGCAACCCCGCGCATCGTTCACCGACATGCCACTGATGGGCAACATGGCGAGAGCCGATTTCACCTCTTCGGCTTTGTGGGGGCGGATGTAGGCAGTGATTCGAACCATGAGAAAGGGTTAGGGGAAACGGTACCGCCTCCAGTGCAGGATCACCTTGATGGGGTAGGTCACAAAGTTGGTGAGATCGCGCCAGAAATCGGTCACGGATCTCAGGAGCTCATCGCTCCGACGCCGCTTCATGATCATGGAGAGGTCGTAGCTGACATAAGCCCAATAGGCGGCGAGAATCATCCAAGCCGACACCGCTTCATTGCGGGACAGTGTTCCGGAGACAACCCCGGCTATCCCGAGGGCGCCGCTGCCAAGGATTCCGATGGTGGGCATGCCAACGAAGCTGAAATCCTTGCCGCACAGCACGAGATAGGCGAGAATCCATGCCGGTCCAGCGAGGAAGAGGCCGAGGTGATTCTCCGGAACCAACGTGAGGATCGAGCCAGACAGCAGGGCCATCACGAGGAGCAAAAAAGCATCCACTGCCTGCGAGAGCTTGTCGCGAAGGTACTTCCGCGTGAGAGTCGCAACGATGACCAGCAGGGCAAGTAAGCCCAAGCTCAGTTCGGGATACGGCGGAATGAGCCCCGCTCTTTGCGCGAACTTCGCACCCGCCAGGACCGCGAACACAGAGAAGGAGTGCAAGAGGAGAACCCTCCTCACGAACTCCAGCCTCTGGCGGTAAGGCTGATCCGCCACGCAGTCCGGCACGGTCACCGGTTCGGGGAAGTAAGAAACAAGCGGCATCTCGATGCGCGACCCCTTTATTGTAACCGGCGACGGACTTGAGCGGGACTACCCGCGCTGGCGGAGGAGTTTTCCTGGTGTCGTGCCACATTGGCGTCGAAATGCCTGGACAAAGCCACTGGTCGTCTCGAATCCAGCGACATGAGCAGCCTCTGCCACCGAGCACCCGCTGGAGAGAGCCTGCAGTCCGATGAGGGCGCGAGCTTGCTGCATCCACCGACCGAGGCTCAATCCTGTCTCTGCGAGAATCTTTCGCTCCAGCGTTCGACGGGAAAATCCGGGATCCGGCGTAGCAAGAGGATCGTTCAGAAATCCCTGAGCCCATTGATGTAACCACGGGGATCGGGGCATTGAAATACTCGTTGGCACGGAGTGCGCCGACTCAACTTCGGCTTGCAGCATGGTTGCGAGCGCGTGATGATGCGGCGAGTTTGCCTCTAGTGGTCCAATACGACAAGCCTCTGCGATGAGCTCCCGGAAGAGGGGACGAACTTCGAAGACGCCGGACGTCCTGCGGACGCTGATCTGCGGTGCAAAGAAAATTGTTCGTACGCAAGCTTTGCCCAGTGTTCGGGCGGGGTGGCAGACGTGGGCCGGCACGAAAAGCGCGCGATTCGAGGGCAGGACGTGGAGCTCGTTTTCCGTTTCCACGTGAAGGGTTCCCTCAAGCGAATAAACGACCTTGTCCCAGGGGCTTGTCGTCCAGAGGACGGCTTCGGCTCGATGATGATCGAGCGACCAGAACCGCACGAGGACTGTGGGACGAGCCTCTTGTCGTGATTGCGACATTTATTGCCCAGTTTAGTCAATCATGTCAGGCAGGGTCAAGCTTATAATCCTCCCATGAGTGAGCCCGCGACCCACAACCGACTCTCCCACTTCGCCATCAATGCGGATGATCCTGACCGCGCTCTGGCCTTTTATCGAAACGTATTCGGATGGGATTTCCAGGCATGGGGCCCTCCAGGATTCTTCATGGGCCAGGTCGGGAACCTGCATGCTGCCATCCAGCAGCGGCAGGAGGAGCCGTTCCCTACCCTCATCGGTAACTTCGAATGTTCGATCTCGGTGGATGATGTTGAGCGGGTTTGCGACCTGATCGTGGAAAATGGAGGCGTGGTCCCGCTGCCCAAGGTCACCATCCCCAACGTCTGCGACATTGCCCGTGTGAAGGATTGCGAAGGGAATACGTTCAGCGTGTGCAAGTACTTCCGATCATGAATCTGCCCGAACCGCCAGAATACGTCGAGTTTTTGCAGCCCTATCCGGCGAGCACTCAAGTGCTTGCCCGGGCTCTTCGGGAAAAGCTGATTGCGCTGCTGCCGGATTGCATCGAAACCGTGTGGGATGCCACCAATGCGGTTGGGGTGGCTTACGGCTTCACCGAGAAGAATGCTGACCACTTTCTTCATCTTCCCGTCTACACGAAGTACGTGAACATCGGGTTCTCGTTCGGGGCATCGCTGGAGGATCCGGAAGGGCGCCTGATCGGAAAAGGTGCCAGAGTGCGGCACGTCAAACTCACAAAACCGGAGGAGTTGGATGACCCGTATCTTCAGGGTTTGATCCAGCAGTCCATCGCGCAAGCGCCCCACTCTGGCCTGCCCGTGGAACCTCGCACGTGCATTCGGGTCATGGACGGGCCGAAGCGTCGACCGAAGAAGGAAAGTTGAAGATTGGTCGGGATGACAGGATTCGAACCTGCGACCTCGTCGTCCCGAACGACGCGCTCTACCAAGCTGAGCCACATCCCGACTTTGATTTGTTGAACCTCAAGAGCTAGTGGCGTAAGCCTGGGACATCCTAGCGAGCGAGGGAAAAGAAGAATACCCGAGCCGGGCCGGGATCGCGCCTGGTTGGGTTAGGACCGGGGGGATTCCGAGGAATCAGCGGATTTGGGTTCGGACTCCGAGGCGGCAGCGGGCGCGGCTTTCTGACCAGCATTTTTGGAGGCATAGAGTTTGACGCCGCGATTCGCAACCATCGATCCGAACCCCGCCATCACGACCAGCATCAGGATACGCACGAGCACTTCCATGAATGTGCTGGCGGCTTGAGAAAGCTGAATCGGCTCGTCGGGTTCGATTTTCAGGCGAACCTCGGGCGGAACCTGGAAGAGATCGTAGGCCAGTTTGAAGGCGATCACGATCATCGCGACGCCGAAGATGAAAGTGAGGAGTCCCACCCAAGCAGAGCCCCCGCGTCGCCGGTGGGCTTGCGGAAACCTCCTTGTCTGGACTGGGGATGCCTCGTGCATGGGATGTGAGTATATCGCGACGCGCAGGCTTCGTTGACGAAAACCGGAGTTCAAAAAACGGTGTGGCGGCTCCGACGACATCGTCAGAACCGCCACGGGACACAATAGAGTTGCGTCGCGCAGGCGGAGGAAGACTAAAACCCCGCCTGTCGGGTTAGGTCGCTCCGGAGTCATGCGTCCCCGGAAGGATGACGAATCCTGGCTGCCGTGAGGACAACTTTGTCCCTTGGCGCCGCTGGGTTGAGTAAAGAATGCTGCGAGCAGATTCCCCATCTAGCCCTTTGGCCAGGTCATTGTTTTTTGGCCGACGAGGTTAGCTGACGGGTTAGGGACAATAACTACCCTTCGCTCATGTGAGCGATTCACCCCAGAACCGGGTCCCCCGTTGACACCGCTCGGCGAACCGCTCGGGGCCATTAGGCCAGGAATCGGTGGCAAGCCACCACTAGGCAATTTATCACATTGCCGGGCTCTCCAGTTCCCGTATTCCATGATTTCGCAAGAAAAAGAGTTTCGTAACTCTCTGAATACGTACTCATAACTCGGATGAAGTAACATGAGGGGTGCTGGCAACGGGGCCGGCGGTCTTTTGTGAGTTGTTCACCGATGTTGGTTCGACGTCTCGTCCTCGCCGTTATAACCCTCCTGCTCGCGTCGAGCGGTTTCGCAGAAAAAGTCACGACCCTCACCGTTTGGGGTATGGCGATTACTCCTGACGAAAAGGGCACCGATGTACTCGTGCGCCAGTTTGAGCGCGAAAACCCGGGTGTTCGTGTTCGCTTGATCGGCATGGGTGCCGGGGCCATGAACCCCCAAAAGCTGATGACGGCGATTGTGGGCGGAGCCCCTCCCGATCTCATCCGCCAAGACCGATTCACGATCTCCGACTGGGCGAGTCGAGGCGCTTTCGTGCCGATGAACCAGTTCATCGAGCGCGACAAAGCCGCCCGCGATCCGCGAACCCCGACCCGCGAGCAATACTATCCGGCCGCGTGGGACGAAACGGTTTACGATGGTGAGGTCTACGGCATCCCGATCGGTGCGGATAACCGGGTGCTGTACTACAACACCGACGTCTTCGCCAAGAACGCGGACAAGCTCCGAAAAGCTGGACTCGACCCGGCGAGGCCCCCGCGTACCTGGGAAGAGACACTGGCCTACAGCAAGGCTCTCACCGAATTCAACGCAGACGGCACGCTCAAGACCGCAGGGTTCATCCCGAACTATGGCAACAGCTGGCTCTACATGTTCGCGTTTCAGAACAATGCGAGCTTCATGAGCCCGGATGGCCGAACCTGCACGCTCTACAGCAAGGAATCTGAAGAAGCCCTCCAGTTCATGAAGGAAGGCTATGAGATTCTGGGCGGCTATGAAAACGCGCTCAAGTTCCAGAGCGGGTTCCGAGGCGGGGAAAACGACCCGTTTGCGATTGGCCAGGTCGCGATGGCGATCAACGGCGACTGGATGATCGCAAACTACTCTCGCTATTCTCCGAAAGCGAAGTTTCTCACGGCTCCAGCTCCGGTGCCGGCGGCCCGTCTCGCCAGAACCGGGCGATTCCAGAACGAGAAGGATCCCTACATCACCTGGTCGGGCGGATTCGCGTGGTCGATGCCGCGCGGGGCCCCGAACCAAGAACTCGCTTGGAAGTTCATCAAGTGGATCACGAGCCTTGAGGGCCGAAAGGTCAACGTTCAAGCGCAGGCCGAGCTCGATGTCTCTCGGGGCAGGCGCTACATCCCTCGCATCGAAGCGATGGTCGAGGCGAACGAGTGGCTGATCAAGGAGTACGCGAGCGGCGACAACGTCTACGACCAGGCCCTGCGTCAACACGTCGCGATGATGCCCTACGCCCGGCTTCGCCCCGCTACGTTTGTGGGTCAGAAACTCTGGGACGAACACGTCCGAGCGATTGAGCAAGCGTGCCGTGGTGCGCAAACCCCCGAGGAAGCACTTAAGTCGGGCCAAGAGAAAGTTCAGATCATCCTGGATGAGTTCAACAACAAGAAGAACTATCCCGAAATCGACATCCGGGTTCCGCTCGGAATCGCGTTCGTCACGGTGGTGCTTGGCCTGATCGGCTGGGTTGGCTGGATGATCAAAAAGGGCGACGGTCGAGTGAGCGTGACCGAAACCAAGGCGGGATACCTCTTCATCGCACCGTGGATCATCGGGTTCCTCGTCTTCACGCTCGGCCCCATGCTGGCGTCGCTGATCTTCTCGTTCATGCAGTACGACGTCTTGAATCCGGCCCACTTTGTTGGATTCAAGAACTTCACCGACGTCTATGTGAACGACCGTGAGATGGTTCTCAAGGCCTTCACCAACGTCGGTTACCTCGCGATTGTCGGCATCCCGCTCGGCCTGATGACCGGTCTGGCGATTGCCATGATGCTGAACACGGGGGTTAAAGGCATCCGGTTCTATCGTACGGCGTACTACCTGCCTTCGATTGCTCCAGCCGTGGCGGCGACGTTCCTGTGGGTTTGGATCTTGAACCCAGACAACGCCCGAGGCTTGCTCAACAACTTCTGGAACAACACGTTGTTCGAGTGGTTCGCGGTCGCTCCTCCGGGATGGCTGACCGTCGAGTCGTGGGCGAAACCGTCGCTGATCGTGATGGGCCTCTGGGGGGCGGGTGGCGGCATGATTCTGTGGCTGGCTGGTCTCAAGGGGGTTCCGAGAACTCTCTACGAAGCAGCCGAGATCGACGGTGCTTCGGGCTGGCGACAGTTCCTGAGCGTGACCCTGCCGCAGTTGAGTCCGCTGATTTTCTTCAACGCGATCATGGCGGTAATCGGGGTTTTGCAGACCTTTGACGGCATCTACATCATCACGCGGGGCGAGAACATGGGGCCAAACGACAGTCTGGCGACCCCGGTTTACATGCTCTTCAACAACGGATTCGCCTACTTCCGCATGGGATACGCCTCGGCTCTGGCATGGGTGATCTTCCTGATTGTGGTGCTGGTGACCTTCTTCCAATTTAAGATCGCCCCGCGCTGGGTGCACTACGAGGTGAACAAGTGATCGACGCTGGATTGGTCTATTTCATCCTAACCGCCTTTACGTGGGTGGGATGGATTTTCTTGATGCGAGCGGCTCTGTTCGGCTTCAAGCTCGCCTTTGACAACTACGGTTTCGACAAATCGAAAGCGATCAAAGCGATGACTCTCTCGGGCGGCGTTGGAGCGGTGCTCTTGCTTCTGGGAACCGTAATCAGGAAGGATCTCGGTCGCCCCGCGCCGGAAGGGCTGGCGATCCCGGTGGTGTGGCTGTACACCCCGCTCGCTGGTTGGATTCTCATCATCGGCGCGTTCATGGCGATCAGTCGCTTGATCCAGTGGCGCACGGCACTCACCCCAGAGGAAGGCCAGAACCGGTTCAAAGGGATGCTCGTCTTTGCCGTGATCTCCGGTCTCGGCTTCTGGTGGCTAAACACCATGCAGGGTCAGATCAGCGTGATCCGGGGCGCGGTTCCGGTTCCGTGGCAGGGCTTAGTCGCCTTCATGGTGCTGGCTTTGGTGGCTCTGGCCGTGATGGTTCGGGCCGAAAAAGCGACGCGATCTCGCGGCGTAGCGAAAACGGTGATCAACCAGCTCGTGTTGCTCGCGGGAGCCATCGTGTTTGGGATTCCATTCGCCTGGATGCTCATCACGAGCTTCAAAGAAGAGCGTGACCTGGCGAACACCGATGGAATCGTGTGGGTGCCGCAGGTTCAGCTGACCCATCCCTACAACGATCCCGAGCGGCTGCAATTCGATGCCACCTACAGTGGCCAACCCGTGAAAGCAATCATCGAAGAGAAGCTGGCGGGCGGCAAGGTTCTCATGGAGGTGGAGCGTCCCTACAATCTCCGGGGCCGGCGATTCGAGGCCAATGAGGGTGAACTCAAAGAGTCGCCTCGGATGCAGCAAGTCTGGAGCGGGAAGTATCAAACGCGAGACGTCACGGGCTTCACCGCGAAAGATCTTCCGGATGGCAGTCGCGAAATCGAAATCCTGACTCCGGCGGACATGAAAGGGCAGCGATTCACGGAGTCTCCCGAGAATCTGGAGCCGGTGCGCGAGCCTGGTCTGAGGTGGGAAAACTACACGGATGCCATCGAATGGATGCCTGCCGAAACCAACAACGGCCTGCGGTATCTCATCAACACCCTGTGGCTCGTTGTCACCTCGGTGGTTGGCACGGTGCTTTCCTGTAGCTTGGTCGCGTATGGATTCTCACGCCTCCGGTTCCCGGGGCGGGATGCTCTGTTCAGCGTGATGCTGGCCACGATGATGCTTCCGGGTGCGGTGACGATGATGCCCCAGTTCCTCATCTTCCGAGGCCTCGGCTGGATCGACACATTGCTTCCGCTGTGGGTGCCAACGTTCTTTGGCGGGGCTTTCAATGTATTCCTGCTCAAGCAGTTCTTCAGCACCGTTCCGATGGAGCTCGAAGAGGCGGCGCGGATCGACGGATGCGGTTACTTCCGCACGTTCTGGCAGGTGATGCTTCCGATGGTCAAGCCCGCGCTCGCGGTGATTTCCATCTGGACGTTCATGGGTGCCTGGAACAACTTCATGGGTCCGCTGATCTACGTCAGCACGCCAAGCAAGATGCCGCTCGCCTATGCGTTGAACCTGTTTGCGAGTGACCGTGGCGGAGATCAGGCCCTGATGATGGCCTTTGCGACGATGACGACCATTCCGGTTCTGCTTCTGTTCTTCTTTGCGCAGAAGTACTTCATCGAGGGTGTCCAACTCAGCGGTCTCGGCGGCCGGTAAGCGGGATTGCATCGTTCGGGGCCTCTCTTGGGGCCCCGAACTTGTTTTTGCCCTCGTTGAATTGCCGGGGCGAATCGTGTAGAATAAAGCGGTTCCTCAAGGATAGAGGATCAGGACTCGAACAGATGAGTAAGCAAGGATGGACGCTCGTGGTGATTCTCGCCGGTTTCGCGGTGGGGATTTCGCTATCTCGCCAGCCGTGGCAAGAGCTCTCCGAGCAAAAGCGTTTGCGCAACACCACGCTCGCGGAGACCAAGCAAGTCGAGCAACAACGCTCTGATTTGCTCCGTCGCAACGCCGAACTCGATTCTCCTTACGGCATGGAAGAACAAGCTCGAAAAGCGGGCTACCGCAAACCCTACGAGCAGCCTCTGACGCTGGACTAGCCCTTCGCCTGAGCGAAGCGCGGTATTCTCGGGGGAGAGAGATTTATGGTTGCCCAGGCTCACACTGCCACGCTCATGGGGATTGATGCCCTGCCGGTGGTGGCGGAGGTGGATCTTCGCGGAGGGATGGCGAAGTTCATCCTGGTGGGCCTGCCTGATAAGGCAGTTCAAGAGAGCCAAGAGCGGGTACGTACCGCGTTCAAAAACAGCGATCTCACCTTTCCCAACGGGCTGATTGTCTGCAATCTCGCCCCTGGCGATGTCCGCAAAGAAGGCCCCGCGCTCGATCTTCCGATCGCGATGGCGGTGCTCGCCTCGTCGGGCCAGGTGCCGCTTTCGAGCCTGGAACACACGCTTTTCATGGGAGAACTTGGCCTCGACGGCACCCTCCGCGCGATCGACGGCGCGGTGAATGTCGCCCTCATGGCCCGGAGTAAAGGAATCCGCCGCATGGTGGTGCCCAAAGCCAACGCCCAGGAAGCCGCCGTCACCCCCGATCTCGAGGTCTACGGGATGGACAATCTGATCCAGGTGGTCGAGCTCATGAATGGCTCGCTGTTCTATCAGCCCGAGAACCCTGCGATTGACCCCAAGCCAGATGATCTCGCGTTTGATATCGACTATGCGGATGTGAAGGGTCAAAGCCAAGCGATCCGCGCGCTCGAGATCGCGGCAGCTGGTGGACACAACGCGCTGATGACCGGCCCTCCGGGAAGCGGGAAAACAATGTTGGCGCGTCGCCTGCCGACGATTCTCCCTCCGTTGAGCCTCGAAGAGAGCATCGCCGTGACCCAGGTTTACAGTGCGGGGGGCGAAAAGGGAGGCAATTCTGGCCTGATCTGGCGGCGTCCGTTCCGATCGCCGCACCATGCAACGAGCTACGCCGCGATTGTCGGAGGCGGCAAATCGCCCAAGCCCGGGGAAGTGTCGTTGGCGCATCACGGGGTGCTGTTCCTCGATGAGATGCCAGAGTTCAATCGCGAGGTGCTGGAGGCTCTCCGGCAGCCGCTGGAGGATGGCGTCGTCACCGTGGCGCGGGTGCAAAACACGCTCACTTTCCCCGCAGACTGCATGCTGATCGGCGCGATGAACCCTTGTCCTTGCGGATACAAGGGGTACGACGAGGCGCAGTGCGTGGGCGCGGCGGTGTGCCTCAAGTACGGAAGCAAGATCAGCGGACCTCTGATGGATCGGATTGATCTGCACGTGCAGGTTCCCCGATTGAAGCCGGAGGAACTCACTTCGGCCCCCACGGGTGAGCCCAGCGAGAAGATTCGCGCAAGGGTTTTGAGTGCGCGGGAACGACAGGCGGCCCGGTTTGGCTCGGCGAAATCCAACGCAAAGATGTCGCCGCGCGAGGTCAAGGAACTCGTCGCGATGGACGAGGAGTGCCTGGCGTTCATGAAAACCGTGGCCTCCAGGCTCAATCTCTCGGCACGGGTGTTTGATCGCTTGCTGAAGGTGGCGCGTACAATCGCCGACCTGGCGGGCTCAGAGGGTGTGCAGAAGGCGCATCTTGCCGAAGCTGTTCAGTACCGGTCGACTTCTCAGTTTGATTGAACCGTGGCTTTGGTATTGCGTTCGTCAACGATTCTCGGGCAGACTACAGGCAAGGGTTGAGTTACACCCCGGGAGTCAAATGAAAAGCAATTACGTACTCGCAGCTTGCTCGGCTGTCCTGGTCGTAGGCCTCGCAATTTTCGCCACGGCGCCTGCCCGCGCTCAAGATGGAATCAAAATTGAACCGACTGAGCGCTCAAAATGGGATTACAAAGTCATTATTCCAAAGCAGGAAGGTCCAGACCTTCACGAAGGCCGTCGCGCGGAGTTAGAGCAGGAACTCCTCACACTGGGGGAAGAAGGCTGGGAACTGGTCGAGATGCCCTATCTCAAGGGGGTTCGCTACCAGGTCATGATTCTTAAGCGACCCAAACAACAATGATCGTTGCGACCCTTCTAACTGGGGCAATCATCTCGACAAGCCTTCAGAATCCAACCGACCTACCTAGATCCGCGATCTACTTGTTTGAACAAGCACCAACAGACGGGGCATCAGAGGCCGCTCATGAAGCGGCCACTAAACTGCTTGTGGCTGGGAAGCTCCAGGTCGTGAAGCTGGATTTTGAGAAAAGCTGGAGTAGCTTCTATCCCCACGATAAGTTTCCCAAGCTAAGATACAAAGCCGACGAAATCTTTCCGGAAATTCCGTCGGCCTTCAATCTTCTTCAAGTCGCCGCTGCCGAGAAACTGGAATACATGTGCATCATCCGGTGCCAGTACCATGCCGAATCAAAGTGGGTTGCTCTCGGTCCAAAAACCAAGGGCTATGCCTCGGTGGATGTTATGCTCATCGATGTGGCCAATGGAGAACTCGATATCTCAGTAAAACGCTTGCGATCTGATTCGACAAAGGTTGAATCAGGCTTGGAGACGGTCGGCTCGCTTTTGCTCAGCTCCGGAATCACCATGTGGTCTGGTGGCCCCAAGACGCCGCACTTAGTGCGGGCTGTGCAGACATCTCTCGGCTTTGCCTTCGAAGACTGGGTCGCCGCCAGAACTAAAGCCAAAGCGAACAGAGCATAAGCGGCCACGTTGTCTCTCGGTGATCGCTCGCAGAAAGCTGATTCCTGCGGATACAATCAGATCATGATCGCCACACTTTTGACGGCTGCTTTGCTGGCACCTCCGCCGACGTTTGACCGACCGGCTCTTGATAGCTGGGATGGCAAGAGTTGGGGCGGGATTCGCGTGGATCTCGATGCGGATGCGGATATCAAGAAGAAGTTCCAGGCCGGAAAGGGCGCGATTCGCCCCGAAGCGGTGAGGCTCAATACGGTCAGCGGCGGGCCAATCGATGTCCTGCTCGCTGGGCGCGGAGGCAAAGCGAAGGCGATCGGGTTCTACTGGGAGCCCAAGCCGGCGGTTCTGCTCAGCGATCTGGAGTTTGCCGAGGAAGGCGTGCTCTATTTCCACCCCGAGCGGTACGAAGATTGGGGCGTCATGGTGTGGCCAAACGGCGGGATCATGGCGAAGGTGAGCTCGGGAGCCGGCGATGAGGTGTATGTCGATGGCGTGATCCTAGCGAAGCCGGAGTACATCCCGGGGGCGATTCGCAACTGGCGCAAGGAACCGACGGATATCCGAGAGGTCCCCGATCCGGGCAAAGGCTGGGATCGAATGCTCCGAGTGTACGAACTCGAAAGCCGCACCGAATATCGCGGAGACGGCTTGGTTCCCGAGAGCGTCGCCAGCAATGCGAGGCGCGCCGAAGATGAGGCGTACCGGGCGATGAGCCGACTGGAGAAGCCGTTCATCTATGACCGCCGCTCTCGCGCAACTATGGAAGTGAGAGTCAGCGTGGACAAGATTGAGACCGGGGGCAAGGCTCGGTACAGCGTCCGAGTTCTGATGGAAATCCCGACGCCGTATGAGACGATCGAGGTGGATCTCAGCGAATCGGGCACGTTCAACAGCGACCAGAGGAGTCGGCTGGAGAGCCTGGCGCGACGGGTCGCGGACAATGCTCAGGATGATGCCGTGCGTAAGCTCAACACGTTGCGCCCACCGGCACCAGAGACCTTCACCCGAACCCAATTTCTCGATTTCCTCAAGCTCGCGGCTCCGTTCTGACGGTCAGGAACCAGCGAGGAGCCGCAGGTTATCCTCGGTGGGGTTGAGTGTGGTCCCGTCGGGGAGCTTGACTTTGCCTTCCACCAGGTCGATCAGGATCTGGTTGAGCGCGGGATCATAGCTGATTGAGAAGAGGGGTTTTTGGCGGAGCGCGGCGATGCCGAGGAGAGGTTGAGGGATGAAATACATCGAGCCGTCATGCCAGATTTTGAGCTCCGAGATTTCGTGCCAGTGGTAGGCATGGATGAAATCTTGTTCGTGGTAGACAACTCCCGCTTCAGTCAAAGTGAGTCCGCACGATCTCCATGACCGGTTCGGCAGGAGTTTCCAGGCGATTGCGATCGCAAGCGGGTAGAGGAACAAAACGGCAAGCCACGGGGTATCTCCGACGGCATCTTTGGCGGTGAAGAACATGGAACCAAGGCCGATGAAGCAAAAGGTCACCAGCGCCATCACCATTTTCTGGAGATCGCTGCCCTTGCCGACGTAAGTGGCGGAGGCGAGCACAGGGGTCTCCAAGATCACCCGTTGCTCGGGGGTGAACTCCGGCGGGACGAGAGGATGCGTCGGTTTACTCATTTGGTTCTTGGGGGCTTGGCAACAAGCGAGGGTGGTCGTCGTGGGTGACCTTGATGTTTCCGGGCAGGACAAGCTTGTCGTCCGCGAGTTCTACGAGAATTTCTTTCAGAAGTGGATGGAATGGAAGAGCAGCAGAAGCCATGTCTGATCCCTCGTAGGTTCGCGGGGGATTCTCGTACAGGAGGGCAGCTCCGGCAGACGTGATATGGACGCGACTGATGCCCTCCCAGCGCATCGAGACTCGGTCTTCATCCTCACTCCATACTAAGCCCACTTCGGTGAGGATGAGTTCGCCCTTCCGCTTCATCTTGATGCTGGTTTGGTAGTACAGGTAGTAAGGGAGGAGGGGGTACAGGAACAGAACGATGATCCAGGCCCACGCAAAGGGCCATTGTTCGACGCGCAGGATCGCTACCGCGATCAGATAGCCCACAGTGACAGCAATGAGGAGGGCCACGAAGTTGCCGCGTACATCCCGGACATATTCTTTTCTGAAAATCTCTGGAGCGGCGAGGATTTCCTGGATCTCTCTGGAGCGATGGGGATCGAGGTCACTCATGGCGCTCGGTCGCCCCCTGGGAGAACTCTGGGGTGATCTTCGAAGAGCACTTTCGGTTTACCCGGGAGGGTTCCTTTTCCGTCTGCAAGCTCGACGAGGAACTCTTTAAGAATGGGATGATATGGGACGCTGCCAAGAGGCTTCATCTGTATTTCGGTCGAGGCTGTCAACGGGATCTCCGCGACCCCAAATCTACCGGACTGGCTGATGCCCACTGCTCTGACTTGCTCCCAGGGCACCGCATAGTTGAACCATCCACTTCGCAAGTAGATTCCTTTTTCGGTGAGGAGAAGTGCGTGCTGCCGCTTCATCCGCAACCCCGGGCGAAACCAGAGGAAGTAGGGAATCAAAGGGTAGAAGAAGAGGAACCCGATCCAGGCTCCGGGAAAGGGCCATCGTTCGATTCGAAGCCCGCCAGCGATGACCATCGAGACGAAAGTAAGTCCGGCGACGGCGAGGAGATGCTCGGCGCGAGTACTGACCTCATACTCCGCCCGGAAGATCTCGGGTGCCGCGAGGATCTCCTTCGCTTGCTGGGAGAGTTCGCGCTGGCTCATATGATCTTGGGCATCTCAGAGACTTCGACCGGCACGGGAACGGGGATCAAGCCGGAGGCGATGTGGCGCAGGCCGAGGATGTTGTCACCGTGATAGCGCACCACGAGCAGGGCGCGAACTCCGAAGGAGTCCGTGCCGACGACCTCAAACCAGCGGTTCTCCCGGTTGAACTGCAGCTTCGTGATCTGCGGCCACGGATACTCCATCCACTTGCGACCATCGAAGAAACGAAGGGCGTGCGACGCGATCACGATCTGGGCGCGGGCTCGGCGGAGGAACCTCAGAGACGGAAAGCAGATCACCAAAGTGATCCCTAACAGACTCCAAATAATGGTCGGAAGATGAGGGTAGCGAAAGGCGAGTACACCGATCAGTGGGATGGCCGCCACTGCCGCGCCGAGCCGCAGTTCGGAGAAGAAGAATTTGTCGACCGGCTCTGAGATGAACACCGGCCAGGAGATTTCCTCGTGAGCGGGAAGCTCCCGTCGGCCTTCGAGACACTCTTCTCCCACTTTCCGCCCCCCCTACGATCCCGCGCGAAAGGCGGCGAGTTCTGCCCTGGCTTCCGCGCCGATGGATTCCAACTTTGCTTTCCACTCCTCCTCAAACGGCTCCAATGCTTCTATCACGATTTGGTGGAGCAGCCAGTTGCGGTACCACTTTTTGTCGGCGGGGAGGAGGAGCCAGGGGGCGTGGTCTGCGCTGCATTCAGCAATGGCGTCGCCGTACGCTTCTTGATAGGCATCCCAGTGCTCGCGCTCTTTCCAGTCGCCGACCGAGAGCTTCCAGGCGGCTTTGGGATCAGCCTCGCGCTCCAGAAGCCGCTCTTCTTGCTCCTCCTTCGAGATGTGCAGGAAGACCTTGCGGATGATCGTGCTGTTCTCGGCGAGCAGGGATTCAAAGGCGTTGATGTGGTCGTATCGGGCCCGCCAGACTTTCTCGGGGACGAGGCTGTGGACGCGCACCACGCCGACATCCTCATAGTGCGACCGGTTGAAGATCACGATTTCGCCTTTGCCGGGGGTCTGCTTATGGCAGCGCCAGAGGAAGTCGTGAGAAAGCTCCTCGGCAGTCGGAACCTTGAAGCTGGCAACTCGGCAGGTCTGAGCGTGAGTGGCGCGGAGCAGACTGCGGATCGACCCATCTTTTCCGCTGGTATCCATGCCTTGAAGCACCAGGAGAAAACTCTTCGATCCAGCGAAGAAGAGCAGGTCAAAGAGTTCTTCCACCCGCTTGGAGAGTTTCTCGGTCTCGGCCTCGATCGCCTCGCGCTCCGTGTCTTTGGGGGGCTTGGTGGCGAAATCGGAGAGATCGCAGGCTTTGCGGGATGTTCGGGTGAGGTCGCGGAGCACACTGCCCATGCCTCATTCTGCCATGATCCTGGTTGGATTAGGTCTGCTCAACCCTTTGGAGGGCGGATCGTAAGGAGTGTTTAATATGGATCCACTGAGACAGGATCGAGATTTAGCGGCGATTCAGCACTGGGTGACGGCGGGCGCGATGGTGATCAGCGCCGGGGTGATCGGATGGCTTTTGCCTCTGGTGCTCTTCTTCACCAGCCAATCGAAGTTCGTCAAGTTCCACGCGCTGCAGTCGCTGATCGCCCAAGTCGGGTTCTTGGTCGTCGCGACTGTGCTCGCTATTGCCGGGCCTTTCACATGCTTCATCAGTTGGCTGCTGCTCGGCGTGGTCTGGGTTGGCCTGCTGGCCTTCCACATCATCGCCGGAATCAAGGCGAAAGATGGCCAGGTCTACGAGCTTCCCGTGGTTGGTCAGATGGCGAAGAACATGCTTCCGTAGCATCCGGCTTGCACCCCCTCACTTGTGAGAGAGGGTGCTGATTCCGTCCTTTTCGATCTCCTTGCCGTCCAGCCAGCGCTGGGCGGCAGGGTCTTTTTTCAGGGTGGCTCTCCAGAAGTGGAGGGTTGTTTCTCGTACCGCGGAGGCGATCTCGGGGCTCTCCGGCCCCCCGTGTCCGAGCGCGCGCATGGCTTGATCGGAAGCTCCGCCGGATCCTGTCGCTCCCCCGAAGTTGTGGAAAGCGTCTTTGATCCACAGGAGGTAGCGGCCGCCGTCAGAGGGCGAGTGCTTGTAGGCGGCGGTACGGAATGCGGCAGTTTCAGATTCCGGTTTCCCCGGCGAATGGTCGTTATCGCCGCTGATCATCAGCATCGGGCCGCGCATTTTGGCGAGAGATTCTGGGGTGACGCCTTCGGTCAGGCCGTGTGGGGCGAGGCTGATGAAGGCTTTTGGACGGGAGTCCCCCAGAGCGAGTTTCATCCCTCCCCGGCCCAATTCCATCCCCGCAACCATCTGGGTAGTCCAGGCTCCGTAGCTGTGGCCTCCGACGCCGATCACCTGGCGGTCCAACTTGCCCGCGACCTTGGGAAGTTGTTTCTCGATGGTCTTCAGACTGTCGATGAGGTAAGAGATCTCGCCCGGACGCTCGCGCCAGTTGCTGGCGTTGTTGGTTTGGCCCCTTCGGAAGTTCTGTCGCGTTGCTTCGTCGGCATACCGCATGGAGTCGGCGTGAGTCGGACGGATGACGACAAAGCCATCTTTGGCCCATGCCTCGGCGAGTGGGGTGTTGCCTTCCTCGGAGCCGTACATTCCGTGGCTGAAAATGATGACGGGGTAGGGGCCACCGGTCGTCGGGGCGGTCACCGAGTACGAGATGGTTCGGCCTCCTTCGCGCGGGAGCTCAAGGTTCTTTGAGGTCTCGATGGAAAGCGACGCGAGACCGAGGCTGAGGGAGAGAAGGCTCGAGATCATGTCCGTCGGGACGCAAGATCAGTCCGGGAGTTCGGTGGGGGGAGGGACTTTGCAGGGAGCCCCGTTTCACGACCAGCACTCCAAGCCGCCTGACGTAAAACAGATGGCGGAGAGGGTGGGATTCGAACCCACGGTGAGTTGCCCCACACCGCATTTCGAGTGCGGCGCACTAGACCACTATGCGACCTCTCCGCGCAGAAATGAATTATGCCTGATCGCGGCGGGCGGTGTCCCGGACCCGGGCACGGGAATGGATCACCGGGCCTGAATCCTCGCTTCGAGCGTGGAGTAAGGCACCGGGCCGATCCAGTTTCCTGCTTCCAAGATGTAGTAGCCCGCTGGTTCTGAGGCGGTGGGGCGTTCCAGACGGATCATCGGAACGCCCGGGAATTGCTTCTCCAGCAAAGGCCAGTCCGCGCTTCCGATCACGCCGATCGGATTCGGTCGGTCGGCAAGCCGGGCCGCGCGGGCCATTCCGGCAGCACGGTAGTTCAGATTCTCGAAAATGGCGGCAGATCGGCGCATGATCTGGTCAGATCGCCCGCGCAACACGGCTTGTTGATCCCCCGATCCGGGCCAGAGACCGTAGAGGCGAGCCACAATCGCCACGCGCGAAACCAGCGAGGCATTCGGGGAATCCAGAACTTCGGGAAGCAAGGCGTTTTGCCACGCCAGAGGGAACTCATCAAGGGTCTCGGCACGGAGATTGCCGTTTTCATCGCTGAACAAGAAAAGCCCGCGTTTGAGCACCTCGAGGCCATCGGTGGCCAGGGTCTGATCGCCCGTGCTGAGAAAGGCTTCCCAAGCGGCCTCGGCGTAAGAGACATAGGCGTGGAGATCTCCTGGACGCGCGGTTTGAGCAAAGAGACCAGCGTAGACATCGTTCGGCCCCGTGCGCATGACCAACCGGAGAGCATTGAACCGCTCGGTGGCGCGGGTTTTCAACTCGACATTTCCCAGCAGCCGAGCGCTGGCGTGGAGCGCGGCAATTGCCTCGGCGGTGTGTCCGTAACTGTTGGCCTCGCTCGCGGCAGCGGGCGAGGGGTCCCGACCTGCGGCAAGCTTTTCGAGGACCTCATCGGCCTTTTCTCGTTGAGACAAATAGTCGTCAGGCTTTGCGATGAAAGGCGACATCTGGGGGTTGCGCCACGGATCGAGGTTCCACAGCTTTTGGGCCAGGGTGAGTTCAGCACCGGAAACGATGGCAGAGAGGGCGTTCGGTCGGAATGACTGCCGGGGAGATCGCTGCAGATCGTCCATCTCGTCGCGGTAGACCATCGGGCTCTCGGGGAGAGCGAAGGAGCGGTCTACTGATTCAAACTGCCGCTCCGCCATTGCATAGAGCCAGGGGTCGTTCGTGGTCGCGGCAAGACGACTCAATGTGCGGAGCAAGCTTGAGTTGGCGGTGCTCGTCCGGATGAAATGCACCTTGGCCGGATCTCCGGGAACAAAGAACTCGTTGAATCCGCCATTCATCCAGTCGAGAGCGGGTGAAAGGAGCAACGGATCGAGGCTCTCTCGCACGTTCTGGCTCAGCCCCTCATCCAGAAGGAGTTCCCATGCGACGGTGGGAACTCGACGTAGGCCGGGGGCGGCCAATCCTCCCCCTTTCAGGTCAAGGCTCTGCTGAACTTGATCGATATAGACGTCCAGATCCGCCGTTCCAGATTCGGTTCCCCCGCAGAGTTCAAATTGCTCGTCGCGCGCCATCTGGGTAGCGGGCAAACTCTCTTTTGCGGCATGACGATTGAGCACGCGCCTTAGGTAACCGAGGAATCGACGGTCGTTCACCGACATCAGGATCTGCTCGTCGGGGGCATCGAGCAATTCGGCTTGGGGGGTGACGATGTAGGCACCAAACGTGGGGTCGTCGCGACGCGCGGCTCTCAGAAGAGGAACCATGCCGGATCGCCAGGCGCGATTGACCTCTTGATCCACCCGGATACACACGAATTCGCGGTTTAGGAATTCGGCGACCTCGGACGTCTTCATCAGGCTGTCCACCCTCTGACCGACCAAGCTCCAGCTCGCTCCGGAGAAGATGAAAATCGGGCGATTCAGACGGCGAGCATCGTTGATGGCGGCATTGTCAAAGATCCGCCAGTTGACCCTTTGCTCTCGGGCCGGCCGCATGAAGTCACCTGGTTCGGCATCGAGGGCATCGTTTCGATCCTCGGGCACGAAGGGCTTGGCGAGTGTTGTGAGAGCGAGGATGCCGACCCAGAACACGGCGACAAAGGCGGTCGCCCCGTAGGATTGCTTGAGGCCCCGCGTCGGCATGGTTCTATTATGGGCAAAGCGAGGCTCGGACGCTGGCTTCCGGCACCAATCCGGTCGGCCTGGACTTGGTATGATTCAATTCTATGTCGATTTCCTTGGATGAAGTGCGCCACGTTGCGAAGTTGGCGCGGTTGGAGTTGAGCGAAGCGGAGATGATGACCTTTCAGGGTCAACTGAATGCGCTCCTCGGGCACTTCGAGGATATCCAAGGTCTGAACGTGGAAGGACTCCCGGCAAAGCCTCATGCGGTGGCGCTCAAGAATGTGCTGGCGGATGATATCGCCCGGGTTGGACTGACGCGCGAAGCGGCACTCAAGAATTCAGCGGAGACAAAAGCTGGTCTCTTCATCGTCCCGACGATCATCGAGGAATAACCCAGCCGTGCTCACCACCCATACCGCCGCCGAACTGGCAGCCAAGCTCCACAGCAAGGAAGTTTCAGCGAGGGAAGTCACTCAGGCTTTTCTTGACCGAATCGAGGCGCACGATGGCGAGTACGGCGCCTTTCTGACCGTGGACGCAGATCGAGCCCTGGCTCAAGCGGATGCCGCCCAGGAGCTCTTGGATGCCGGAACTGCGACCTCGATGACCGGGATCCCAGTGGCCGTCAAAGACAACATCTCGACCAATGGGATGCGCACGACTTGCGCGAGCAAGATTCTGGAGAACTATGTTCCTCCGTTCGATGCGACGGTCGTGGAGCAAATGAACGCGGTCGGCGCGGTGACGATTGGGAAGACCAATCTTGACGAGTTCGCGATGGGAACCACGAACGAGAACTCCGCGTTCAAGCCCGTTCGCAATCCGTGGGATACCGACCGGGTTCCTGGGGGAAGTTCGGGCGGATCGGCAGTGGCCGTCTCGGCAGAGCTCGCGGCGGTCTCGCTCGGCTCCGATACCGGTGGTTCAATTCGATTCCCCGCCTCTTTGTGTGGATTGGTGGGGTTCAAGCCGACTTACGGTCGAGTTTCCCGCTACGGATTGATTGCCTTTGGATCAAGCCTGGATCAGATTGGCCCGTTTGGAAGATCGGTGGAAGATGTTGCAATGACTTCCGAGATGATCTCGGGCTACGATGCGATGGATTCCACATCCCTGGTCGACGCGAAGATCAGCACCAAGGGGTTGAAAGATGGGAGCTTGAAGGGTCTGAAGGTTGGTCTCCCGACCCAGCTCTTCACCGACACGATTGATTCGGGTGTTCGAGAAGTTCTCGAGCTCGCGATCGACAACCTGAAGCGAGAAGGCGTGGAGTTTAAGGAAGTTGATCTGCCCTCGATCAACTACGGGGTGACAACGTACTACCTCATCGCTCCTGCCGAGGCGAGTAGCAACTTGGCTCGATTTGACGGCGTGCGGTTTGGGCCGAGGCTGGAATCGGACGGACACATCGAAAGCTTCATGAAGACTCGAGGCGAGCTCTTCGGGCCGGAAGTGAAGCTTCGGATCATGGTGGGCACGTATGCTCTCAGTGCGGGATACTACGATGCCTACTATCACCGAGCCCAGCAGGTGCGCGGCCTGATGGCGAGCGAATTTGAGAAGGCTTATCAAGAGTTTGATGTACTGGTCTCACCCGCTTCGCCGAGCGTGGCCTTCCCGCTGGGAGGGATTAAGGATCAGATGGCGTTGAAGTTGCTGGACTTCTGCACGATTCCCGCGAACATGGGCGGGTTTCCGAGCATCAGCATTCCGTGCGGGCTCTCGGAGGACTTACCGGTGGGAATGTTGCTGACGGGTCCCGTAATGAGCGATGAGCGGCTGCTGCAGATTTCCTACGCGTTCGAACAAGCGTTCGGTCGTGACTACCGTCGCCCGCCTATTCTCTAAAGCCGCCCTCCGGGAGATCCCGACTCATGGATGAGATCCGCAAGCGAGACATACAAGTTTTCTTCAAGGAGCTTGTGTCGCCGGGTTCCGTTTTTGTGACTCTCCTAGCGGGAGGGTGTCTCGGGATGATTGCGATGAACCCCTTCGCCACGCCCAGCGGGTCGATGCTGGTGGTCGGGGCCTCCGTAGTACTGGGGCTCGTGATTTCGGCTTACTTACGCTCAATTCCGCGTCGGTTTCAAGATCGGCGATTCGGGGTGCTGTGGCGCGAAGCTCAGGTTCGCGAGAAGAGCCTGAAAGGGGCGCTCGCCAAGCTCAAGAAGTCAAACATTGCCGACTTAAGCGAACTTCCCACCACGGTTCGGCGCATGATGCCGGAGATCTACCGGGCGCTACGCCGGGCCGATATGGTTCAGGTGGAGGTTCGCAATAGCGAAAAGGCGTTCGGGCCCATGACCTCGGCGAGTCACCGCACGATCAACGATCCTCAAGCTCAAGAGCTCTATCGGGTAGCGGATCGAAACATCGCCGAATACACGACTCATCTTAAGGCAGCGCTGGCGGGGGTCGAGCGGGCGGAAGCGCAAGCCGTCGTGTTCTCCACGACTCTCGACACTCTGCGAATTCGGATGCTGAATTACCGACTCACCGGCCGCGCTCCGGATTTGGAGACAAGGGAGTTTCTGAACGTGATTGCTGAGGCGAAGATGCAGTTCGCGGCTATCGACAAAGCCCTCGATGAGATCGAAGGCATGCCCTTCCCAACCCTGACCACCCTTGCCGGGGAGCCAGTCAATCCGAGCGCGGAATCCCGGGCGCGCGATGCGGCTGAGGTTGAGATGCGTGCCGCCCTCAGTCAGACTCCTCCTCCCGTACCGGATCACGTACAAAACAAGCTCAATCAATCGGAGGATGCGTGAAGATCGAAACGATCTGTCCGGCGAAGGTGAATCTCTTCCTTGCCGTTGGGCCGCCTGATGTGAGCGGAATGCACCCCCTTCGGACGGTCTTTCAGGCGATCAGTCTGGCGGATCGGTTGGTGATTGAAGACTCTCCGACGGGTCAGGATGAACTCATCTGCAACTGGCCAGGGATGCCAGAAAACAACACCCTCACGAAGGCGCTTCGGCTTTTGCGCGAGCTGATTCCTGTGCCGAGACTGCGCATGACTCTCACCAAGTCGATCCCGGCGGAAAGCGGGATGGGGGGCGGCAGTTCGAACGCGGCGGGACTGCTGAGGTGCCTCCAGGCGATCAATCCGGGTTGGATCCCTGATTTCGTCGCCCACTCGGTTGCCGCTGCCGTCGGGGCTGATGTCCCGTTTTTCCTCACCGGAGGCTGCGCGAGAGGCGAAGGCTATGGAGAACGAATCACGGCATTGCCCGATGGCGAGCCCCGCTGGTTCGTCGTGATCCGCCCGGATGAGGGAGTTTCGACTCCTGCCGCTTACCGCGCTCTGGATGCGATGGATCGAGAATGGCGCGACTATCCGCCTGATCCGTGGACGGGGCTTTTCAATGACTTTGAGCGCGTGGCCCCGTGCATGTGTGGTGAGATTGCGGAGCGGCTCCAGGTTCATGGCGCAGAAGGCGCTTTGTTGAGCGGATCGGGGTCGGCGGTGTTTGGGTGGTTTTCTTCAGAGGGAGAGGCGGCCCAGGCGCTTGGTGCTTTGCAGAATGAAAATCTGGGCGACCTCTGGCTTGCGCGAACCTTGACTCGGGAGGAATCGCTCTGGACGACGTGGTGATCCTTGCCGGTGGCCGCTGCTCGGAGGAGATGAAAGCTCTCACCGGGCGCGATTTTCGCGCTGATATTCCGCTCTTGAATGGGGAAACATGCCTCGCCCGCACGCGCCGGGTTCTCTCCAAGTTTGGCGAGCCGCTGGTGATCGGGGGCCGAGAGGGATGTGCCCCACGACAAGCTCCGGGTGGGGAGTCTTTTGTGGAGAGTTTTGCTGCCGCGAACGCCTTGGTCCGAGGCCGCAGGTACTTGCTGGTGACGGTGGACTTGCCGCTTCTGACCGAGTCGGCGGTCAGCGACTTTGTGTCTCGGTGTGATCCTGATATTGCTCTGAGCTACCCCATTGTCCCTGCAGCCGAGTGCGAGGCTCAACTGCCGGGAATGAAGCGCACGACGCTCAAACTCCGCGAAGGCCACTTCACAGGGGGGAATATCGCGATGATCGATGCTCCGGCAGTGCAGGAGGCAACGGCAATCCTTCAGCGAGCCTACGCCGCGCGGAAGAGTCCGGTGGCTCTTGCTGGGATTGTCGGGTTGGACACCTTGTTTCGAGTGCTCCTGAGCAAGCTGGTGCCGATGACCCTGAGCGTGGCGTATCTGGAGAAACGGGTTGGGAAGATGCTGACCATCCCCGTGAGGGCGGTCGTGACTCATTCGGCCGAGATCGGGGCGGACTTGGATAGTGCCGATCAATACCAGGTATTTTTACGGGCTCTAGAGAAACGAGAAGGCTCCGAAAACTGATTTGTGCACCTCAGGTTAGTAGAAGGCAATTCTGATCCTCTGGCCACCACGCGCGACTTTTTGATGTCGCTTCATGCGGTGGTGGAAGCCGAGGTGTGGGAGCGCAAGGGCACAATTCTCGCCCGCGTGTGCATCGGCGATGATTCGCTGGCGAGCGAAGTGGATCTTCGGCAAGCCTGTCTGCGTGAAGTTGGCAGCGACGCAACCCCCCAGATGATCATGGTTGAGCGCATTCGTCGTCCAGGCGTGCGCGCGGTCGCCTAATTCACGCGCCGGAACAAAAAGAGAAGGCCGTCTGGTTCATCACCAGACGGCTTTCTCAGTTCAGAGACGAGAGATGATTACTCGCCGGCTTCTTCTTCGTCTTCTTCGTCGAGATCGATCTCGACATCATCATCAATCGAGGCGTTGGCCGGCTTGGGATCTTCGAGCTTGAGTTCGGCAATGCTCTTGAGGTCTCGGTTCGGGCAGTTGTTGCAGACGAACTTCACCTCCACCGCATTGAGCCAGGAGGGGACGTTTTCGATCGTTTTTCCGCAGTTGCACTTGACCATGTTGTGGTTCACCTGATGAGCGAGCGCTCCGGTTTAGGAGGACGCCTCGCTGCTTGTTTCTAAATCTTGTTTCGACGCCGCCGGGGCGTTGAGATCCATGTACTCCTCGTACTGCTGGATTGCCTGCTTGTGAGTCATCCATCCATTGGCGAGCATGATGACCGCGCCGATGATGTAGTAGAGAACGAGACCTGGTTCGGAAACTTGGCCCGGATCGCGGATGACCGCTTCGCCTCGCACAATGCCCCAGAGTGCGATAATCACAAGCGCGAAGCCGAAGAGGAAGAAGGTGTTCTTCCACATGACCGGACGCGACGGGGCTTTCTTACTCACAGACTCCCCAGGATACCTGGCAAGGCTAAGCCCGGATATCGACGACCTTGCCCTTTGGGTCCAACAGGTTCAGGAGCTTCTCGGCGGCTTGCTGTTGTGAGTCCAGAGCTTTCTTGAGCACTCGGGCTTGGTACTGCTGTCGCATCGCATCGGTTTGGGGCGTTGCGACGTTCGGGGTGACGGCAGGTTGCGTACCGATTTTCATGGCTATCAACATCTTCGGTAAAGTTGCCGGGATTCCTCAGGTTCCGAAGCGGTCGAAAAAAAACCGCCTCCCGTACCGGGGAGACGGCTATCACATGCATCTTGCTGCTTATCTCGCTTGCTCGCGAGTGTTGTGTTTTCGTAAATCTGCTTAGTCCATCGACCGTGGGGCATGCATGATGCCCTTGCGGATGACGACATCGCGGAGGAGTTTGCGGCCTCGGTGGATGCGGCTTCGCACGGTTCCCACGGTGGTGTTTTGAATCTCGGCGATGTCGGCGTAGCTCAGTTCCTTGACATCACAGAGATAAATCGCATGGCGATAGACATCGGGGAGCTCATCGAGAGCGGCTCGGAGCTCGGCGCTGAATTCTTCGGCAAGAAGTTCTTCGTCGGCGGTGGAGTTGGGATCAATGATCGGAATCTCTTGGACTTCGCCATCGCTCGGCGAAACCATGGAGTTGAGAGAGTCAGCCTTGCGGATCGGGTTGTCCCGGCGTCGATCGTCCAAGTAGGCGCGCTGCATGATGCGGAGGAGCCAGTTCAGGAACGGGCGTCCTGGCATGTAGCTGCCGAATCCTCGCCATGCCTTCACGTAAGTCTCTTGCAAGAGATCCTGCGCGTCGGTGGAGTTCCGGGTGAGTTGCAAGGCCATGGCGTAGGCTCTGCGCTCGGTTTGGAGGCGCATGCGTTCAAACGTCTCTTGATCTCGTCGTTCCGTGAAGATGACCGTTTCGTGCATACAATTCTCCGTAAGGCCCTTTCATTACTGAAAGTTCACTCTGTATCGGAAATGATATTACAACAGAGTGATGTAAAAGTCAAGCAAGAATGATGCAATTCTTTTCCACAGGGCGAAATTAGGTTCAAAAGGGCCGAAAAATTCTTGAGGGTGCGATAGAAGAGTGGTCGTTACAGCAGCCGGTTGAGGGTGATGCAAGGCGTTGTGAGGCGGGCATAAGCGCCGGGACGTGGTGTCGAAGGGAGGCCTCAGCCCTTGCGTTCGAGCCCGCCGCTCGCCTAAGATGGAGAGGACAATGAAGTTCATCCTCATCACCAAAGATGCTGAGATCACCAAGGCGACCGAAGGAGCCTTTCAGCCAGAGGACGAGCTTTTGATTTTTTCGGACTGGGCACCCGCGCTGGAAGCCTGCGAAGATGCCGACCTCCTTTTTGTGGATCTCCTCGCCACGCTCGAGAAACCGCACAAGATTGCCGGCTACGAGAGATTTGCCGAAGCCAAGATGGATCATCCGGTGGCCAGTGCCACGCCGCTTGTGCTGATCTCTGCCCCCGATGACTACGAGCTTGACTTCATGGCGGGCTTTCCGAACTTTGTCTTCGCCCATCTCCGCCGACCCGTGACCTATAAAATCTTCCGCCGGGCCTCCACCTGGGTGTGAAGTTGGGATAGGCGGTGCTGATCACATCACCCGAGAGAGGTGTCACACTACTCCCCATGGTTCGGATGATGATGACGGGGTTGCTGGCGGGAGGCATTGTGCTCTCCGTGGCCGCCGCGCCGCTTGACTCGTCGGAAACCAGCCCGGCCGCAGAGTCTGCTCCGCCCAAGCCGAGGCGCATTTTGCTGATCCCGGTGGACGATCGCCCTGCCGTTGCCCAATTCGCCGGAATGATTGGGGAGATCGCGGGCAGCACGGTGGAGACACCTCCGAAGTCGTTTTTGGGCAAGTTCAAACAGCCGGGATCGCCCGAGAGTTTGCTCCGCTGGCTCCGAACAAAGAATCTCTCGGACTACGACGCGGTGATTGTGAGTACCGACATGATCGCCTACGGCGGCCTCATCGCCAGTCGTGTTGACCGATCCAGCCTGAATCTGGCTTCCAATCGATTGCGCGAGCTGTGGCGCATCCGCAAGACCAGCCACAAAACTCCCTTCTATGCCTTCTCAAGCCTGATGCGGATTGCTCCGACTGCCGTGGCAGAGAACAGGGCCTGGCGGAACGATCTGTACTATTGGTCGATCTGGCGCGAGCGCGCCCGGCTTTATGGAGATCCCGATGCCAAGCGCAAGGCCGCAACCTACGCCGAGCGGATTCCTCAGGAAGAGATGGAGCGGTACGACCGTGCGCGTCAGCGGAACGTGCTTGTTCAGCGCGAACTTGTGAAGATGGCGTACCACGGCGCATTTTCTCACCTAGTGTTTGGTCAAGATGACGCCGCTCCGGTGGGGCCACACATTCGGGAAATCGCAGAAATTCACCAAGAGGTGGAACGCCTCAAAGTTGGCCCGAAGGTTCGATTCTGCATGGGAATTGACCAGATTTCGAATTGTCTGGTGACGAAGGTGATCAGCGATCAGGTGGGGTGGTCACCCAAAGTTGCGATTGTGTCGGCCGATTCTCGGGGGCTGGACAAGATTGCGGCCTACGAGACTGAGCCGATCAGGGAGAGTCTGAAGGATCAGATCGAGACGAGTGGCGCGACAATCGTCAAAGATCCTAAGACCGCCGACTACACGCTCTTCCTGAACACCCCCGAGCCCGATCAGACGGAATTCAACCAGTTTGTGAGGAAACTCGCAGATGATCTTGGGGACGGTCGCGCAGTTGCCGTTGCCGATGTGAATCTCGGGTGGTCGGGAACGGCTGATCCCAAGCTTTTTGAGGCGATCACGCAAAGCAAAAAGGCCCCGCAGATGCTGAGCTATGCTGGGTGGAACACTGCCGGGAACACCATGGGAACCACGATCCCCGCAGCCAATGCCTATTTGCTTGCGGTAAAAACGGGGAGCGACGCCTACCGTCGTGAAGTCGCGGCTCGATCGTTTGTGTTGCACCGTTTGGTGAATGACTATTTCTACAATCGCTACGTTCGACCGGAGGCCTATCGCATGATTGAGCAGATGCAAAGCGGGAATCGAGAGGAGATCTATGACTCCGCGAATCTTGCCCGGGTTGAGGCCTATGTGAAGAAAGATATGGGCGACCGTCTTCAGGCCATTTTCCGTGAGCAGATGGTCGCGCGACCCTTCCGGATTGGCGAACGAGAGTTTCATGTTGTTGGGCTGGAAAACGTAAAGATTGATCTTCCCTGGCCACGGGCGTATGAGGTTGCACTCGATTTCAACCTTGTGGTGAGAGAGGCAAACGCGGCGACGAGTGAGGGAAGTAAGTAGGATGCAAGAGTCACTCACCGGCTTCATTGACCGAAAGGTGGAGGGCATGGACTATCAGGTCTATGTCCCTCGTTTCGAGATTGCTTCGCCACCGCCTATCATCCTCTTTCTTCATGGAAGAGGAGAGTCTGGAACCGATGGGATCAAGCAGAGCGCGATTGGCCTGGGTCACGCCATCCGGATGAACTCCGCGCGCTGGCCCTTCATCGCCGTGATGCCGCAAAAGCCAAGCGCGGACAAACTCTGGCCCGAGTATCGAACCGAGCTCAACGCCATTCTGGAAGCGGTGGAATCCCAGTTTCCCCATGACGAGACCCGCCGCTATCTGACCGGACTCAGCCAGGGCGGCAACGGAACAATCGTCCTCGCCACAGAACTGCGCTGGAAGTTTGCCGCCATTGCCCCGGTCTGCGGATGGAGCGGCGCGTATGGATCATGGATTGAGAGCGGCTTAGGCGAGCGACTCAAAGATCTCCCGATGTGGGCGTTCCATGGCGACGATGATCCCGTGATTCCTGTGACGGCAAGCCGCTACGTGGTGGAGGAAGTCAAGAAGGCTGGTGGGGCGGCTGAGCTCACGGAATATCCCCAAGTTGGCCACAATAGCTGGGATTCTGCCTATGGACAAAGCGACATGCCGCAGTGGTTTCTGCGGCATGTCGTCAAGTAACCAGTTGGTGGAAACGGTTTAGCCTTTTGCGTCGATTCCGAAGAGTCGTCGCTTCCCTCGTTCCGCCGGGGCAGGCTCTTCCTTCTTTGCCGCTGGCTTCTCTGAGGGCTTTTCGGGAGCCTTTTCAACCGGCTTGGCTTCCACTTTGGGAGCGGGCTTTTCAGCGGAAGAAGCTTCCTTTTTCGGGGCCGCCTTCTCCTCCTTTTTCACCTCTTCCTTCTTCGCTTCGACCTTCTTCGGAGCTTCTTCCTTTTCTTCAGGCTTCTCCAGAGGCTTGACAATGGGAGCCGTGGCGATGAATTCCTTGAGAACGCTGTTCAGCATCCAGGTTGCCTTTTCGTGGACGCGCAGGCGACCGACGAGCAGGTCTTCGCTGCCGTAGTCATCGAGATCGTCCATCACGTCGATGGCCTCGCGCAGGATGGCCCCCATTTGCTTGTTGGCGTCAATCAGACCGCTCAGCATCTCGCGCGCATCGCCCGATCCGCTTCCTTCAGCAATCTTGTTGAGCTTGGAGAACTCCTGCAGGGTCGCTGGCGGCACCTCATCCAGAGTGCGGATGCGCTCGGCAATTTCATCGACCGCCGCGAAGAGGTCGGTGTACTGCATCTCGGTGAGATTGTGGATGCCGTAGAACTGATTTCCGACGATGTTCCAGTGCACCGCCTGAGTTTTGAGCATCAGCGCATAGGAATTCGCGAGTACTTCGGCAAGGGTTGCGGCAGATTTCTTCGTGTCCATGACGGTGTGTGTCCTACTCTTTACTATACGCAGTCTGCCCGTCAATTCGCTGGGGTCGGGACTCGCGGCGGGGGCGTCAATGCGTAGACATAAGGTAACCTCTGCTTGAGCATGATATCCCGACTTCGCGGACAGGTGATAGAGGTGAGCGCAGGGCGTTTGGTCGTGCTGTGCGGCGGAGTGGGCTACGAGGTCAGCGTTCCGGAGTCTGTGGTTGTCGAGTTCGGCGTGATGGATGCCGAGATCGAGCTGTGGACGCGCCAAGTGATCCGCGAAGACGAGCACAATCTCTACGGTTTTGCCAATGGCGACCAACGTCGTTTGTTCGATCTGTTGCGCGATGTGAAGGGGTGCGGGAGTAAGACTTCGCTCAATCTCATCGGGTCTCTGGGAGAGGGCGGTGTCGTCGAGGCGATTGCTGCTCAAGACTTGAAAGGTCTCGCTCGAGCACCTGGTGTGGGGCCGCGACTCGCGGAGCGCATCGTGGTGGAGTTGAAAGACAAGGTTCTGGAACTGCGCCTCGAAGGCGCCGTGAACAGAGCCGTGATCGCCTCGCGCCCTCGGCCTTCGGCGCTGGACGATGAACTCATGGAGGCTCTGCTCGCGCTCGGCTATCGACGCAGCGAGGCTGAGGAGGCCGCCCACCATGCCCGCTCCGAAGCCGATGGAGTGGAGGACCAGATCAAGGCCGCCCTCAAGAGGTTGGCCCGATGAGCCGCCACCCCGACCTCGATCCAAGCGCAAACGGCCTGGAGGACGAACTCTCCCTTCGTCCGAGAAGGCTGGGAGAGTTCATTGGTCAGGAAGGCCTGAAGCAGAATCTGCGGATTTTCTTGACGGCGGCCCGGCAACGCGAAGAGTCGCTTGACCACGTGCTGCTCTACGGGCCTCCTGGTTTGGGCAAGACGACACTGGCGCACATCATCGCCCAGGAAATGGATGCCCTCATCCACGTCACGAGTGGCCCGGCGATCGAGCGACCTGGGGATCTCGTCGGTATTCTCACGAACCTCGATCCTGGTGCCGTGCTCTTCATCGACGAAATCCATCGTCTCTCGCGCCAGGTCGAGGAGATTCTCTACCCAGCGATGGAAGATCGAAAAGTCGACATCATGATCGGCAAGGGTCCGGCGGCGCGGTCGATCCGGCTGGATGTTCCACAGTTCACCGTGGTCGGGGCAACCACCCGTCAGGGTCAGCTCACAGGTCCGCTCCGGGATCGCTTTGGCATCGTGATGAACTTTGGGTTCTACGACGAAATGGCGCTTTTCCAGATCATTCGTCGTTCGGCGACGATTCTCGGAATCTCGGCGGATGAGGACGGCGGGGCGGAGATTGCCCGTCGAAGCCGAGGCACCCCAAGAATCGCCAACCGCATCCTACGGCGCGTTCGCGATTTTGCCCAAGTCGACGGTCTGAGCGTGATCACGAAATCTGCCGCGCAGAAAGCCCTTGATGCGCTCGAAATCGACGATCTGGGCCTCGACCGGCTGGATCGCGCGGTCCTGCTGACAATCATCAAGAAGTACTCGGGTGGTCCGGTCGGATTGGAGACGATTGCTGCCTCCACGGGCGAGGACTCCGGAACCATCGAGGATGTCTGCGAGCCGTATCTCCTCCAATGCGGTCTCCTCGCCCGAACTCCTAGGGGCAGGGTGGCGACGAAACTGGCCTATCAGCACCTGGGCGTCGCGATGCCAAAAAAGCGAGATCAGGGAAGCCTCAGCGGACTCGAGTCGGACGCAGAAATCTGAGCCGTCAATCCAGTCTGACGCCCTTGGCCGCCCACAGGCAGCCGCGGCGGAGAAGTTCGCGGGCGGTTCCGGTCTCGATCACATCCCGGTGATGCCCGAGAGCCGAGTAAGAAACACGTCCGGCACCAAACATCTTTGTCCAAACCTGCGGCATGGCGCAGGGGTTCGCCGTATGAGGCCCCTCGACGCCGGGGTGCGGAAATTGAGTCGTCGCCAACACCGTGTTGCCGGGATCAGTGTGCAGGAAATACTGCTCGCTCACGACTTCAAAATCGCTCAAGCCCCGTGTGATCGGGTGATCGGTGCCCGGAACAATATTCACGGTGTAGGCTACGCCGTCGTTGCCCGGGTGAGCCACCCACTGACCGCCGGTCATGTACTGCCAATCTGTGTTCGACCGGAAGCTATCGCACATTCCGCCGTGGCATCCCGCCATCCCGACGCCATGATCGGCAACCGCCTTCACCACTGCCTGACATTGGTCATGCGAAATCTCGCCCATTGTCCAGACCGGAACGATCAAGCTGAGCTGCGTGAGATCAGTATCAAGGAAGGCATCGAGGGTATCCCGTACCGTCACGGTGAAGCCCTCCGCTTCCAAAATCTCGCGGAAGAGATCAGCCACTTGCTCTGGTTCGTGTCCATCCCATCCGCCCCAAACGACCAATGCCGAACGATCTGCCATATCGATTTCAGACTACCGCGCCTGAGGCCCGAATCGGTGCGAATCGACCCTCTCTTCCCACGGGGCAGATGGTCTAAACTTGCCGGAGTTGGATTCGTTGGCGCACTTTGTGTGAAGAATCAACGAATATTGCGGCGAACAGGCATGATGCAGGGCATTTTCAAACTCATTCGACCCAAGCAGTGGGCGAAAAACCTGCTCGTCTTTGCTGCCTTCCTCTTCACGGGCAGCCTCAGCCGGACGGATCATCTCACGCTCGCGCTCATCGCCTTTGCGGCGATGTGTTTGGTGAGCTCCGCCACCTACGTTTTCAACGATCTTGCCGATGTCGAACGGGATCGCGCCCATCCCGTTAAACAGAATCGCCCGATTGCGGCGGGTCTCGTCTCGACCACGACTGCTTGGCTTGTCGGCGTGACGATGGGAATTTGCGGCCTCGGATTGGGCTTCTCCTTGGGAGAAGGCGCGCTCACCATCCTTGGCGTTTACGCCGTAACCCAGGTTCTGTACAACTGGAAGATCAAGTCCTATGCCGTGGCTGATGTCTTCACCATTGCGTTTGGATTTGTCCTCCGCGCGGCACTGGGAGCCGCCGCGATCGGGGTGGGGATGTCGGGATGGTTGTTCCTGTGTACGGCTTCGCTGGCCCTCATGCTTGGATTCGCCAAGCGCCGGAACGAGTACATTCTGCAGGGTAAAGACCGCTCGCTCTCCCGGCAAAGCCTGAGCGCGTACAGCCAGTTATCGCTCGACATGTTCGTCGCGATCTTCAGCGGTCTCGCGATCATGTGCTACGGCCTTTACACGCTGGAGTCAGAAACTGCTCGCACTTACCCGGGACTGATCCTGACCTTCCCGTTCGTGGTGTACGGCGTGTGCCGCTATCTGCTCGCTGTCTACACCAAGGATGAGGGCGGAGAGCCGGCCGATACGCTTTTTGGAGATCGCCACGTGCTGTTCAGCGTGATCGGTTTCCTCCTCGCGGCTGCCCTGGCGATGAGCAAGGTATCGGTTCCTCTTATTTCGCTGGACTAGCCAGAAGCGCCCCGTCGAGTTCCTTCTTGATCCGTGGCATCACGTAGAGCAGGACAAACAGAATGGTGAGCGGGCCAAAGAAGAGTCTCGTGATGGCCACCCACTCTTGGTAGCCAAACATCATGGTGGCCGCCAGCGACAACACCGCGAGGTGAAGCACGGCCAACCGGTCACGTTGCTCGGCCGGGAGCCTCATCAACATCAAGGGCACGATGATGCTGGCCATCGGCCAACCGTAGCCGACGAGTCGAGACACCGAAGCCCCCAGGCACGGCCCCAGGAGAATCGTCACCACGCTGGCCGCCGCAAGAGGTCGGAGGATCCACGATGAGTCGCGAAGGGTCTGCCGCATCGACTTTTTGGCCCGGAGCAACAAGGGAATCGCCAGCCCATGCAATCCAAGAACCGAGGCGAACGTCCACACCATGATGGAAGCGTGCCACTCCACGATCCCGATATTCTGGTTATTCCCCAATTGGAGAAAACTCGGGAGCGGGTAGACCGTCGCGGGCTTCTGATTGATGACATCCGTGAGCGATTCTGTCCAGATGCTGAATCCGAGGTAGTTCCGGGCAAAGTTTAGCGGTACTTTCAGGATCATGTAGAGCCCGCTGGAGAGCCCTTGCCGGTTCCCAACAGAATCCGTGATCGCCGCCGCTGCGATCATCCCCACGACAAAAACCGCGAGTGAGGCCAGGCCCCACCAGCGAAACTTGGATCGCCAGGCAAGAGCCGCGAGAATCAGCGCGAACAGCAGATAGCTCTCCCGCGCCATCGCCAGGGGGAACATCGCGGCGACCGCCCATCCGGTCTTTTCGCGCAGCCAAAGAAGAATCACGAGCGCAAAGAGGAGCATCCCAATGAGATCCGGCATCATCGGCTCGGTGAAGGTGAAGGGGAGATACCCTCCAGCCAAGCCGACCCATTTCAGGATGGGAGTAAAGGAGAGCTCGTCAAAAATCTCGTTCAGAATCCAGAGAAAGCCCACCGACATGAGCAGGGTGGCGATCCAGGTAAGTGCGTCGAGAGGCACATCCAGCGGAAAAAGGGAAATCAGGAGGGGATAGAGGACTCGCGAGGCAAAAGGGGCTTTGATCCCCTCAAAAATGCCTTCAAACATCGGTCGATAGAAGGCGATGTCCCCATCTTGTCCATCCAGAACACCCAGGAGACAGAAGAAGAGTCCAAGTCCGATCACCCAGAAGCGCACTTGCGAAAGCAAGCGACTGCCCATGGGATCAGACGACTTCGGTGAACTCATGACTTTGCAACAAATGATCCCGCTTTAAGGGGATATTACCCAGGTTCCTGGCATAGAACCTGCAAGAATGGAGGCATACGCCTGGGGCTTTTCACCAGGAAGAACGGCATCCCGTTCGCTCATTTGAGAGTAAAGGCAATTCAGGCATGATCAAAGAAGCAATCATCGTTGGGGCGTCCTCAGGCATGGGGTACGAGGTTGCGCGGCAGTTGGCTGAGGCGGGCACGAAGGTTGCGGTTGTCGCTCGGCGGCTCGATCGACTGGAGCAACTCGCCGCCGCCTTTCCGGGCAAGATTCTTTGCTATAGCCACGATGTCACCCATTTCGAGGAGATTCCTGGGTTGTTCCAGCAAATCACCCACGATCTTGGCGGCCTCGATCTTTTCCTCTACGCGAGCGGAGTCATGCCCGAAGTCGGATGGCACGAATACAGCTTCACGAAGGACAAGCCGATGGTGGACGTGAACATCTCGGGAGCCGTCGCTTGGATCAACGAAGCCGCGGAGCGGATGGACAACACGCGTCACGGACGCCTGGTGGCGATCGGAAGTGTGGCGGGCGAACGTGGACGATCTCAGCAACCGGTCTACAACGCAAGCAAGGCCTTTCTGCACACCTACATGGAGGCGATCCGGAACCGAATTGCCCGCCACGGTGTTGCTGTTGTCACCATCAAACCAGGCCCGACAGAAACGGAGATGACGGCTCATCTCAAGATGAAAAAAATGCCGGTGGAAGTGGCGGCTCGCAAGATCATTGCCCTGAGCGGCAAAACAGGAGAGCACTTCCTGTCGCCGGTTCACGCCGTGGCCTTTTTCATCATCCGAAACTTCCCATCCTTTATCTTCCGAAAGCTCAAGGTGTAGTGCAGCCATGATCCGCGCCACTTCTCCCTCGCGAATGGTTCGCGCCACCGGGTTCGGCATGACCGAAGGAGGCGATGTCTATCTTTATCGGCCGACCAATGTGCAGGAGGTCAAGGACATTCTGCAGATGGCCCGAGAAACAGGTCGCCAGGTCGTGCTCCGAGGATCCGGTCGGAGCTACGGCGACGCGAACATTGCCCGGGAATGCCTGATGCTCGACATCAGCCGGATGAATCAGATTTACAGCATCAACAAGCAGTCCGCCGAAGTTGATTGCCAAGCGGGTGTCACGATCGAGCAGCTCTGGCGATCCACCCTCGAGGACGGATTCTGGCCGCCCATTGTGAGTGGGACAATGGCTCCCACCTTGGCGGGGGCCCTGGGGATGAACATCCACGGAAAGAACGCCTATGTCGCGGGGCCGATTGGCGAGCATGTGACCGAGCTTGATGTCGTGCTCCCAAACGGCGACGTCCGGACGCTCAAGCCCGAGAATCCCCTTTTCCATGCCGTCATCAGCAGTGCCGGGCTCCTCGGAGTCATCACCCGGGTACGCCTCAAGATGAAGCGGATCAAGAGCGGCGATCTGCGGGTTCTTCCCCTGAGCGTTCCCGATTGGGCAGGGCAGTTCAAGATCTTTGAGGATCTGGAGCACGATGCTGACTACATGGTGACCTGGATCGACTGCTTCGGGCGGGGCAAGCACGCCGGGCGAGGGGTTTTTCACGCCGCGTGGTACACCCAAGAGAACGAAGAGTTCCCCTCCACCCTGCGGCCAGAGAACCAAGATCTTCCGGACACCATCCTGGGCTTCTTTCCGAAGTCGGTGGTCTGGAGATTCCTAAAACCCCTCAACAATCGGTTCGGCATGCGGGCTCTCAATGCGGCCAAACATCACGCATCGCGATTGCTCGGAAACGGCAAGCAGCACCCGCAAGGCTTGGTGGGATTCAGCTTTTTGCTCGACTACGTTCCCAACTGGCGCAACGCTTATCTGCCGGGCGGTTTCATTCAGTACCAGTCGTTCGTGCCCAAGGAACACGCGCCACGCGTGTTTGCCGAGCAAGTGCGCCTCCAACAAGAAGCCAAGCTCGAAAGCTTCCTGGGTGTGATGAAACGCCACAAGCCAGACCCGTTTTTGTTCTCGCATGGCGTGGATGGATATTCTCTCGCCCTGGATTTCAAGGTGACTCGCAAGAATCGCGAAAAGCTGTGGCAGCTGGCCCACGCCATGAACGACCTCGTGGTGGCAGCGGGGGGCAAGTTTTATCTGGCGAAGGATTCAACGCTCCGCCCCGCCGACTTCCAGGCGACGATTGGCTCGGAGAATCTGGCGAGGTATTTTGATCTCAAGGCAGAATTAGATCCGGAATCGATCCTGACGAGTTCCTTGGCCAAGCGCCTCGGGCTCGACCCACGTGAGTTCTCAAAATGACGCGGCTGCTGATCACAGGCTTCGGCCCCTTTGGCCCTCATGAGGTGAATCCTGCCTCTGTCTTGGCGGAGAACTCGGGAGAGCGATTCGAGATCCTGCCTGTCTCCTATCAAGCAGCTCAGGAGTTTATTGCCCAGCTCGACCCAGAGACATTTGACGCCTGGCTGATGATCGGCGTTCATGGCGGTGCGACTCAGCATCACCGGGAGACTGTCGCTCGGAATCGGGCTGGGATGGTGCCGGATGTGGAAGGATTTGTCTCCGGCCCCGGACCTCTCGATCCCGCGGGGCCATGGCAGGTCAGCGGAACCTTGTGGAGCGACTTGGACTGGAACAATTCGGAACGCCACGAGTGGACGGTGGATGCAGGCGACTATCTCTGCAATGCCCTCTTCTACTACGGTGTTCGGGCCTTTCCGGAGAAGAAACTCGGATTTCTGCACATTCCGCCGTTCAATGTCATTCCTCAGAGCGAGCAACAAGCGATGCTCGCGGAAGTGATTGAGGAAATCAAGGCTGCTCAGGCTCCGCGCACAAAGCGATAGGTGTTGACAAGGCTCTGGGGGACACCTTCAAAGGGATCAGTGTCTCCTTCGTACTCCAGATTCAGCCAGCCGGTGTATCCAGCGGCTCGAAGGGTGGAGACGCACTGCTCAAGATCAACCGTGCCTTCTCCGATGACGGTTCCTCGGAACTGGGCACCATCGAGGCCGTCGTAGACGTGCCCCTCGTACCCTGCCGGAGCCGGAGCGAAGTCTTTGAAGTGAACCATCGTGGCAAGGTCGGCAACTTCTGCGACTCCCTGATGCCCTGGTTGACCGACGAGGAGGAAGTTGCCGGTGTCCGGATTGGCACCGAGCGTATCGTGACCGCACGCCTCGCGAACCTCTTCGATGATGCCCCGTACTTGCTCTCCGCGCCCCGCGAGCTTGCCATGATTCTCAAGCCCGAGCCTGACTCCCTGTTCCCGCGCGAAATCGGAGGCCTCGGCGAGCCCCTCAACGATCCAGGCCCTCGCTTCGTCGAACCCGAACGAGGCATCAGGAGGCAGATTTCCCGCGAAAACGCGGACGGTTCCCGCGCCGTAAGCGACGGCTTCCCGGATCCCGAAGAGGATGCGCTCGAGGGCGATCTTCCGCTCGGCCGGGTCATCTTTGGCGAAGTTATTGGCGACGCTGAACACGCCGCAGACAAGCCCCGTCTCGGCGAGGGCCGCTTGGGCGAGAGGCCGTTCCTCTTCTGGATTCTTGTAAAAGAAGTCAAGCAGTTCGACCCCTTCGGCACCGATTTTCTTGGCCTCGTGAATGAAACTGACTAGATCCAAACGCCCCGCCTGAACGGCGGAGACGTAGGAATACATGCTGACGCCGACACGCATGTGGCTCACTCGCCTTCTTGCGCGGGCGGAGGCGGCCCCCCGCCCGGTGCTGCAAATCCTGAGGGACGCGGCATATCGTCGGGGATTTGATCCACTCGGGGATCAAGCACCTGCATCTTCGTACCGGTCTCGACCCGATCCATACCAGCGGTTTGCCCGAGCGTGAGCAGCGGGCTTGCGACAAACGCCGCCACCAGCACACCGACCATCGAAAAGACCGCCGTAGCCTTGAGTCCTCCGCTCATGGGAGCGAAGTCGTTTTGAACTGCGATGTTCTCGTCCACGAAGGCCGCCTTCGCGATTTGCCAGTAGTAGAACGTGCTGATCACCGAGTTGATCGCGAGTGCGATCGCGAGGGTGGTGAGACCTGCTGTGAGAGCGTCTCCGAAAATGAACGCCTTGCCCCAGAATCCGGCGGTAGGCGGAACGCCGATGAGGGAGATGAGACACACGAACAAGGCGACCGCCGCGAGCGGCTGAGTCTTCCAGAGCCCGTTTAGATCCTGAGTCCGCGTGCCTTCTTTGCCCGCCTTCGCGGTGAGGCCGACGATCGCAAACGCACCGACGGTCATCACGGAGTAGGAGATGAGGTAGAAGATCACCGCCGTGAGGCTGATTTTGTCCGGCATTTTGAGGTGAGCCAGCAGCCCAACCAGGATGTATCCCGCGTGGGCGACACCGGAATAACCGAGAGCTCGCTTGACATCCTTCTGCACCAGAGCGGCCAGGTTGCCGACCGTCATGGTGAGGATAGCAATCACCGTGAGAACGGGCATATAAGCGGCCTGGTAAGGTGCCGCAGCATCGAGGATTCGGTAGAGCGCACCAAACGCCGCGATCTTACTGACCGCGCCCATGAAGGCGGTCACGTTGGTCGGCGCGCCTTGGTAGACGTCGGGCGTCCACTGGTGAAATGGCACGAGCGAGGTCTTGAACCCGAGTCCGATCAGCATCAGGCCGAGGGCGAAGAGCCCCATGGTGGGGTATGCCGTATCGGGCAGATCCTGAATGATTCGGAAGGCATCAAGAGAGATCGAACCAGATGCTCCGTATGCCCAGGCAATGCCATAGAGCAGGAAAGCGGAGGCAAACGATCCGAGAAGGAAATACTTGAGCGCAGATTCTTCCGATCTCTGCTCTCCGCGCGCCATTCCCGCGAGGCAGTAGAGGGAGATCGAGAGCACTTCAAGACCGATGAAGAGCATGAGCAGGCTCTCGGTGCCCACCATGATCATCGCGCCGCTGGCCGACCACATCGCGAGGGGATAGAACTCGCCAAAGGCGATGCGCTTTTGGCGCAGATACGCTTCGCTGAAGAGGAAGCAGAGGAAGGTGACCCCGACGATCATCATCTGGGTGAGCACCGCGAACTGATCGCGATAAACCAGCCCTGACATGGTCGAAGTCACGGGTTGTCCGAGCTGCCCGACCAGGCTCCAGAAGCCGAGCAGTAGCCCCGCGAGAGAGACCCCAATGATGAGGTTGTTGTTCTGCTTTGGCCGCGCCATCTCAATGAGCAGCGCCACAATGCCCGTCACCGCCACGATGAGCGTGGGCATCAGGACAGACCAATCAATCGTTGGAATCACGTAGTTCATGATGACAAGGCCCCCGCGAGCAGGGAAGAAATCGATTCAGGCGTTTGGGCGATCAAGACATCGCCCCCAGGCCGGGGAGTGCCGAGCGCGCCGCCTTTCATCGCGCGCAGATCGGAAAGATTCACGTCTTCCGTGGCCGTCCAGGCAAGGACATGGCAGGGAAGATCGGTGAGGAAGTCGAGGTACGGCTCCGTGTCGGCTTCGACAAGCACAACGTTCAACCGAGCATCGGTGATTACTTCCAGAATGGAGCGATCTCGTTCCAGGAAGAAGCTCCCGTACTGCATGGGCGAAGTTGCGGCAGGATGGGCCCCGGTCAGTCGGTAGAGCACGCCATCGGCCCCCGAACCGAGTGCGTTCGCGCAAGCCAGGCTGGTTTCAAGCGCGATTTCCTCAAGCTTGGCATCCGCGGCCTCGGGATCGTTGGCGATGAGGTCAAAGAGGGGAACGGTCGAGGACTCGACTCGTGCATGCAGACCATCCACTCGCACGAGCACGGCTTGATCGGGCGATTCAGCCAGAGCCCGTTCGACGTCGGAAAGTTCGACGACCACTGCATCCGCAGACGCGCTCGTCCCGGTCAACAGGATCACCGGAGCCCGATCAAGCTCTCCGCCCCGCGAGGCGGCGACACACCGTTCCCGACCGGTCATCGGCTCTCCTTGGGAGGGATGATCGCGGTGTAGAGTCGGTTGTCCGAGATCCGGCGGATTCCCGCTGTCTCGTCAATCGTGCCATCAGACTTGCGGGTGGTGATTTCCACCAGGTGCCCGTCGTCGTCAATCTCGTGTCGGGCTTCTGTCCAAGTCGGCCGAAGACCGGGTTCGTTGATCGTCATCATCCGCGCGGCGGCAATCGATTTCTCCATCGGCTTGAGGAAGGTGTTGGGATACAGACCGCCCCAGAAGATGAAGAGAATGAAGACTCCGACGAGCCCGATTTCCCAAGGCTTCAGATCCTTGAGGCGAAGCAGATCGGGATTGGTGATCGGGCCGTAGAACACCTTTTGGAACATCCACAGCAGGTAGACCGCCGCAAGGATGACACCAATGCCTGCCAGGAACGGCATGACAATGTTGAGCCCAAACGATCCAGCCGCCGCCGAGTAGAAACCACCCGCCAGAGCGAGGAACTCGCCGACAAAGCCATTCATGCCCGGCAGACCGACGCTGCTGAGCATGACGAGCAGGAACAGAGCGGAGTAGATCGGCATCTGCGCCTTGAGGCCGCCCATCTTGGCGAACTCTCGGGTGTGGGTGCGCTCGTAAAGCAGACCAATCAGAAGGAAGAGCGCGCCCGTGCTGATACCGTGGTTGAGCTGCTGATAGGCGCCGCCCATCATGCCCATCTGGTTGAGGCTGAAGATGCCGAAGACGACAAATCCCATGTGCGCCACCGAGCTGTAAGCAACAAGTCGCTTCACATCCGGCTGAACTGTCGCCACGATGGCCCCATACAAAATCCCGACGACAGCGAGCCACATGATGATCGGCGTCGCCTGCATCGCCGCTTCAGGGAAGAGCGGGAGGGAGAATCGGAGCATGCCGTAGGTGCCCATCTTGAGGAGCACGCCCGCCAAGATCATCGAACCTGCGGTCGGAGCTTCGGTGTGAGCATCGGGGAGCCACGTGTGGAACGGGAACATCGGGCACTTGACAATCAAAGCCAAGGTAAACGCCCAGAACAGAATCGCTTGCATCGATCCCGTGCCTTCCCAGAACTTGCCGCTGGCCACCAAGGCTTGGATCGCCGTGATGTCGAACGTCATCACGCCCGTCAGAGCCTCATGGTGCTTCGCCATCGCGATCATTCCCAGAAGCAGGAAGATCGAAGCGGCAAAGGTGTAGATGAAGAACTTGATCGCGGCGTAGTTCCGGTTGCTGCCCCCCCACACAAAGATCATCACCGCCATCGGGATGAGCGTTGCTTCAAAGAAGGTGTAGAACAGGATCATGTCCATCGCGACAAAGACCCCGAGCATCGCGGCTTCCAGGAACAGAAGCATCGAGAAGTAGACCTTCGGGCGCTTGTCGATATAGAAACTAAAGATCGCGCTCAGGAAAGTCAGGAGCGTCGTGAGGACAAACAGCCAGATGCTGACGCCATCGAGACCGACCTTGTATTGAATGCCCCATTGAGGAATCCAAGGCGCGGCTTCAACCATTTGGAAGTGGAATGTGTTCTGATTAAACACATTGAGCACGGCGAGCGAGGCCAAGAAGGCTCCCCCCGTGACCACGAGGGTCATCCATTTGATCGCCTTCTTGAATTCTTCCGGCACCATGAGCACCAGCAGAGCCCCAATGAAGGGGATCAGGATGGTGGAAGTGATGGTTCCAATGCCACCCGTCATTAGTTTGCGCCTCCGATCATGGTGATGTAGATGAAGTAGCCGAGCAAGGCGACGATACCGATTTGCATGAGAACGGCATAGCCTCTCACGTAACCCGTTTGCATGCTCCTAAAGAGGTTGCCAAAGCCCTTGGAAAGTCCTCCGAGTCCGTTCACGATGCCGTCGATGACGTACTTGTCAAAGGCCATCGAGATGTCGCCCAGAATCTTGCCGAGATTGATGGAGCCCCAGGTGAGGGTGCCATCGATACCGAACTGCTTGCTCGCCGCTTTTTGGAATCCTGTCCACTTGGTTTCGTCGACTCCGTCCTTCTCGGGAAGGCCCTTGAAGTAGCGGGCGTATCCCCAAGCAACGCCGAGCAAGAAGGCTGCCGTGGCGGCCCAGAAGATCGGCTTGGCAAGGACCTTTTGGATCCAGTAGGGAATGCTCTTGATCTCTTCGTGGTGGTGAACCACAACGCCCGCCGAGGCGAGCCACTCAGGAAGTTGCACCCCAAAGAAGAGCCATCCGCCCCCGACAAGGCTCAGAGCAGCAAGCACGACGAGAGGAATCCACATAGTTGCCGGAACTTCGTGCGGCTTGTGATTCTCGTCCAGGTCGTGGTGATGCTCGTGGGGAGTGCGCTTGGCAATCTCCGCCATTTCCGCATCGGTGTAGAAGAAGTTGTGCACGTCCGGCCCGTGGTCGTGATGACCATGATCGCCGTGATGATGATCGTGATCGTGGTGGTCATCGTGCCCGTGACCCGCATGAGCAGGGATCAGCTTCCATCGCTCTTCCCCGCTGAAGAAGGTCATGAAGGTCATCCGCGTCATGTAGGCGGCGGTGAGCACCGCGACGAGCATCGCGACGCCAAAGCCGATCAAACCAATCGGAAGGCCGTACCAGTTGAGCTTGGAGGCAAAGGTTTCGAGGAGGATTTCTTCCTTCGAGAATGCACCACTGAGAAACGGGAAGCCAGCGATCGCGAGCCATCCGATGGTCATTGTGCCAAAGGTGATCGGGATGTATTTGCTCAGCTTGCCGTAGTTCCTCATGTCCTGGTTGTGAGCCATCGCGTGAATCACCGCGCCGGAGCCAAGGAAGAGCAGGGCCTTGAAGAAGGCGTGGGTCGCCACATGGAAGAGCCCGACCCAGTACGCTCCGACTCCGCAGGCGATGAACATGTAGCCGAGCTGAGAAACTGTCGAGAAGGCAAGAACCTTCTTGATGTCCGTCTGGCCGAAGGCGATGAGCGCGCCGAGGAGAGCCGTGATACATCCAACAATGACCACCACCGCGCCCGCCACCGGAACCGCCTCAAACAGAGGAGACATGCGGTTGAGCAGGAAGACGCCCGAGGTGACCATCGTGGCGGCGTGGATCAGTGCCGACACCGGAGTCGGGCCAGCCATCGCGTCCGGAAGCCACAGATAGAGCGGGAACTGCGCCGACTTACCCATCGCCCCGATGAAGAGGAGAATTGCCGCAGCGGCGAGTGGCCAGTGACCGTAGTTCTCCAGCATCACGCCGATGTTCGGCAGGAGGACATCGTAGCTGAGCCAGCGCGGATCGCTGCCCTGACCAGTAACGCCCAGAGTCGTTGCCGCCATGAACATCAAGAAGAAGATGCCGAGGCTGAGACCCCAGTCACCGATCCGGTTGACGATGAACGCTTTGTTCGCGGCGAAGCTGTTGTTGAGATCCTTGTACCAGAAGCCAATAAGCAGATAGGAGCAGACGCCCACGCCTTCCCAGCCGACAAAAAGCAGGGCCAGGTTGTTGCCGAGCACGAGCAGGAGCATCGCGCAGACGAACAGGTTCAAGTAGGTGAAGAATCGGGTGTAATCCTTCTCTTCCGACATGTAGCCGGTCGCATAGAGGTGGATCAGGGTGCCAATGCCGGTGATGATAAGCACCATCGTCATCGAGAGGGCATCGACGCGGACTTCAAAGGGAATCGAGAGGTTGCCGACGGTAATCCACTCGAACAGAGTGAGGATTCGGCTTCGTCCATCTTCCGGGAGAGCCCGCAGAGCCGCAGTGATGTTTGCGGCAATCGCGAACGATCCGAGAATCGGAAGGACCGCGAAGGCCCCCATCATGGTGCGGCCAATTTTCGGCCCCAGGTTATCAATGACCAGTTTGCCCATGAGGGCCTGGAACAAGAATCCGAACAGCGGGAGGGCGAGCACCCACCAAATCAGCTTAAAGATGTCGTCTTGCATGTTCTGGTTAGCCTCGCAGGGTGCTCATTTCGTCGACGTCCACTTCGTTCTTCTGCCGGAAGATCGCCATGATGATGCCAAGTCCGACCGCGACTTCGGCGGCGGCGATCGCCATCACAAAGATGACCATCATCTGGCCCGACATCGCGGCTTGGTTCGGATCACCGACGACCGGACTGGGGTAGGCAGCAAACGAGAGGAAAGAGAGATTGACCGCATTGAGCATGAGCTCGATGCACATAAAGACCACAACCGGATTTCGGCGAATCATCACGCCGAGTCCACCGAGAGTGAACATCAGCAGGCTCAGGGTGAGGAACCATCCGAGCGGCACATCGTCGAAGACGCTGGCGAGCGGGATCAGGTGAGAGAGCATTAGAACTTCCTCTTCGCCAGCATGATCGAGCCGACGATTCCGACAAGGAGGAGAATCGAAATCACCTCAAAGGGCCAAACATATTGCGTGAACAGCACGGTGCCGATGGATTGGGGTGTGCCGTAGATGCGGTTGAACTTCTCACCGGTGTAGTTCATGGTGGGAGAGATCACGGCGACATAGGTCAGGGCGGCAATCGCGAGAGAGGCGACGAGCCCGACGAGGAACTTGCCTTCTTGGGTCTGAGGCTTGTCGGTTTTCCCGTCATCGCGCAGCATCATCACCACGAAGAGGAACAAAACCATGATCGCGCCCGCGTACACCATGATCTGGCTGATGCCCAGCATTTGGGAGCCGAGCATAAAGTAGATCAGGCCGAGGACGAAAAAGTTGATCACGAGCGAGAGAGCGGCTCGGACCGGACTACGGAAGAACACGACTCCCACGGCCCCAAACAAAGCCGCTGCCCCCATCACCAGAAAAGCAATCTGGTTGAGGGTCAAGGTCGTTCCTCCTCAAAGAGTCTGACGATATTCATGGTTCTCTCTAGTTCAAACGGAGAGAAGGTCGGTGTTCCCATGCACCGACCTCACTCTCCTCAAGCTTGCGGGGTCTCCTGCGGTTTCGCGTCGACCATCGTGACGGATCGGCGTTCCGAGGTCGGATTGACCAAAGTAACGGTACGCTTTTCCATCGGTGGGGAAGTTCGGGCGATCTTCACCAGGTTCAGATAGAGAACGGTGAGGATGCCGAAGGCAGCGAGCACGGCGATCCAGCCTCCCATCACGCCGTACATCTTGGTCATGATGACCCAGAGTCCGACGACAATGAAGTTGGCCACGCTCAGCGGCAGAAGGCTCTTCCAGCCGAGGTTCATAAGCTGGTCGTAGCGAAGTCGTGGGAGGGTCGCTCGGAGCCACACAAAGAAGGTGATGCCCGCGAAGCATTTGCCCAGGAAGACGATCGGAGCGAGCCAATAGTTGGCCCCTTCGAGCGCGCGCCAAAGTCCTTGACCCCAACCAAGGTTCTCCGCCATCCATCCCCAGTTGACGGGGAGAATGTTGTATCCGCCCAGGAACAGGGTGGCGAACACACCGCTGAAGATAAACATCGCCGCATATTCACCCATGAAGAACACGGCGAACTTCATCGAGGAATATTCGGTGTGATAGCCCGCGATGAGCTCGTTCTCCGCTTCCGGAAGGTCAAACGGGGCTCGGTTCGTTTCGGCAATCAAGGCGATCAGGAAGATGATCGCGGCGATGAATCCGAACGGAGTGAAGATGAACCAGTTCTGCAGGAAGGGTACGGCACCCCAGAGTGCGTCTTCTTGAATTGCCACCACTTGGGTCAGCTTCATGGAGCCAACCGCCATGATGATACAGGCCACCGACATCGCCATCGCGAGTTCGTAGCTGATCAGCTGTGCCGAGGCGCGCAGACCACCCATGAGCGAGTACTTGTTGTTGCTCGCGTATCCCGCGAGAACAATGCCGTAGGCACCAAGCGAGGAGATTGCCAGAACGTACAGGATTCCGATCTCGACATCGGCGATCGGGGTCAGGATTCCGTAGAGGCCGTAGTTCGGACCCCAGGGAAGAGTTGCGCCGAGGGCAAATGCGGGGAAGAGAGCCAGAGCCGGCGCGATGAAGTAAATCTTGCGGTCAACCGCGTTGGGGGTGATGTCTTCCTTGAGGAAGAGCTTCACGCCGTCCAGAAGCGGCTGAATGAGGCCAAAAGTGCGAATCTTCTTGCTCGCGAGACCTTTCACCGGGAAGTTATCCGGGAAGGTGATGGTTCCCGATCGGTTCGGGCCGATACGGTCTTGCATCCAGCTCAGCAGGCGCCGTTCCCACCAAATGAGCGGCGGAACCAGCGAGAGGATCGCGACCAGCACGAACAGACAGCGGATCAGACCCAACAGGATGGGCTGCTCAGCATGCAATCGGAAGAAGAATTCAGCGACCAAGGCGACCTCACTTTACCTCTGTGAACTTCACAGGCTTCCCAAAACTCCCGTCAGGACATCGGACTTCAGGGCGAGCCCTGGGCGTGTCGGCAGAAGATGCCCGGACTCGGGCAGAACGTCGTACTTCGCTCCGGCAAACCCGCCGTGCTCAGCCGCGATTTCGTTCATGATCTCTGCCGGGTTGAAACTCGGTACGCCTGGCTTGGCTCGCAGATAAGCCTCCGTCATGATTCTCCAGACCGGCTTCGCTTCGCCTGGAGCGGGGAGGATTTGCTTCATCCGCTGCACACGGCGCTCGCTGCTTGTGTAGGTGCCATCTTGTTCGGCGGGAAGCGCCATCGGCAAGATCAGGCTGGCGTAGCTTGCGGTTTCGGTGGCGCGGAAGTCAGCCACGACCAAGGTTTCGACATTCTCAAGCGCCTTCTCCACGAGTGCGCGATCCGGATACTCGTTCAGCACATCGCAACCGACGAGCCAAAGAGCAGTGATTTCACCACTCACGCATGCTTCAAGGATTTGCTTCGTGTTCTTGCCGCTGGCAACGCTCGCCGTGTTCACGCCGGAATCCGGGAGAGCTCCCATTTCGATGGCACCCTGGCTATTGGCATGCAGGGCCATGTGGTTAAAGCCGATTCCTGCGCTTGCCGCGAGACCGGCCAGCACATGGGTAGCCGTTCGACCCGATGCCGATTCATCAAGAGCGTGCGTCGTGAGGATCGTGCGGGATCCCGACTTGAGGACTTCCACCGCCTGGGCAAGTGCAGATTCGCTCACGCCCGTGGCCCTTGCGGTGTCCGAAAGCGACGATTTCGCACCGCTTACTCCGAGTGCCCCAGCGAGACCGGCGGCGAGCTTGGCCTCGGTGCCTGGTTCATAGTTCAGCACCACATGGGCGAAGCTGTCGGCATCGGTCGGGGAATGGTGGGCCACCACGACTTTCATGCCGTTTTGGTACCAGCCCTTCCGGACACGCAGGAAGCTCATCGGCTGTTCATCCGCGAGCGAGGTGCCAAAGATGAGCACCGCATCTTGCGATTCCAGGGCGGAGATCGGAGTCGAAACCGCCGCTACACCCAGTTTGGCTTCTACCGAATCAGCCGAAGAAACGGCATTTTCCGTCATCCGAGCGTCGATGTTGGGCGAATTGAAGACGTTGCGGAAGAGTTTTTGGGTGGCAAAGTAAGCTTCGTTCGAAAGGTTCGCGCCGAGGAGGATCGCTCCCTTGGTTCCGGCGGCTTCAAAAGTCTTGACCACTTCGCCAAGAGCATCACCCCAGCCGACTCTGACAAAGCCATCGCCGTTGCGCTTGTTCGGCGCGGTCAGTCGATCTTCGGCATTGTAGAAATCGTGACCAAACTTGCAGCGATCCGCGGTCCACTCCTCGTTGACTTCCTCGTTTGTGCGACCGTTGATCCGCACGAACTTGCCTGCCCGATAGTCGAACCAGACATTGGTTCCGCACGGCGTGACCGTGCAGATGCCCGGCTTGGTTTCCAAGTCCCACGGTCGGGCGCGGAATCGGTACCGGCTTGAGGTGAGGGCGCCGACCGGGCAGATTTCAATGACGTTTCCGCTGAACTTGCTCTCGAAATCAGTGAGCTGGTAGGTCGAGGGCTGCATGGCGGCCCCTCGGAATCGGAAAGCTAGCTGGGAATCTCCGGAAATTTCTTCGGTGAACCGGACGCACCGGCCGCACTGAATACAGCGCTCCAGGTCGAGCGTCACATATTTGCTCAGGGGATACGCCTTGGGGAGGTGCCGCTTGATCTCGACGAATCGGCTGGTGCTCGGGCCGTAGGCGAGAGTGTTGTTTTGGAGCGGGCATTCGCCGCCTCGGTCGCAGATCGGGCAGTCGAGCGGGTGGTTGATGAGCAGGAACTCAAGCACACCTTTTCGATCCTTGTGAATCTGCTCGGAGTCGGTGGTGATCACCATTCCGTCGCTTGCCGGGAGGGTGCATGCCGCTTGCGGCTTCGGCATCATGCGGACGCTTCCGTCCGGCTGCTTGAACCCGACTTCAACGAGGCACATGCGGCACATGCCGACCGGCTTCATGCGCGGGTGGTAGCAGAAGATCGGAACTTCGAGGCCCAGGCGTTTGACCGACTCGACGATCAACTCATTTTTGGGGACATCGATTTCGATGCCATTGATCGTGATCTTCACGGTCTGTTCCTGGACGACGCTTGCCATGATGTTCCTGCAATCAATCGCGGGACGCAGAACCCCGCAATCTAACCCTGCTGGTGTACCTCATCCTACGAGGGCAACACGGCATGTTTCCCCAAGCTTGCGCGCAGAAATGCAACCAATCGCGCTCTCAAACGTAGCACAGAGCCCCGTAATGGATGCGGGTTTTGTAAGGTGTAGGACGGAAACTTGTCGAAAGAGTGATTACGTCGATTCATAATGGGGGAATCTTGGATTGCCCACTGGGTGAGCGGGCGATTTGTTTTTTGGAACAACTCTGATGAAGAAGCATGCGTTGGCGTCTCGGTCGCTGTCGATCGGGGTAGGCCTCCTGTTCACACTCACCTCGTCCATTGCCCTGGCGAAGTCCCACGATTACGTTTTCAACGAGATCAAGGTGGAATTTCGCGGGGAGACCAATCAGGCCGATCTCGCAAGTCACCTCGCTCAAGGATTCGGCTGGGTGCATCGCCGCGAGGGCGGTGCCTGGATTTTCCGGATCAAAGACCCCTCAGCCTTGGGCTCCACAATGGATGCCTGGAAGCGCAGGTCTTCGGTGAGGGAAGTCGAGGCGATCATCCCGCATTTGCCGCAAGAGCTCATCAAGACCAGCGGTCTTAGCAAGCTGGAACAGGTCATCGACGAATACAAAACCGCCTACTGGGCGTATCACCCCTTCCGCGATGAAGAAGAGGATTTGATCGAGGAAGGCGAAGAAGGGATGGAAGAAGTCCCTGGACTCGACTTCCTGGAAACCTATCTGGAGCACAAGCGGCTTCGCGCTTACCCGAACCAGGAAATCGACTTCAGCGGATACATCGAGGTGGCCCAGCGTCGACTTCAACAGCCTCAGCCGAACGGCAATGAGCGTCCGCGAGGCTTGCCCGGCATGCGATTCCCGGGCGAGGCACCTGCACCAAGAGCTCAGGAAGACTTCAGTGGCAATTGGGAGTTCATGGGGCCGCGCGATCTTCGCGCTCCCTACCGGATCTACTTCGGACTCAGTCCGGTCAATGGCCGGATCAATGCTCTGGCGGTTCACCCGACTCAGCCGAACACCTTCTACGCAGGAGGCGCGCAAGGGGGAGTCTGGCGAACCACCGATGCCGGAGTGAACTGGGAGGTGCTCACCGACAACTGGCCTCTCCTGGGGGTCAGCTCGGTGGAGATCCACCCGACCAATCCGAACATCATTCTCGCCGGAACCGGCGATTACTTCGGCTATGACGTAGCGGGAATCGGTGTGATGCGTACCACCGATGGCGGCACCACGTGGACGCGGACGGGCGTCAACATGGGCAACGCGGCGATTTCTCGCATCAAGTTTGACCCGACCAACCCGAATATCGTCGTGGCGGTTGGCGGTCGCACGGGAGGCAACGGTCTGTGGCGATCGAACGATGCGGGCCAAACCTGGACTTTGCTGGATAGCTCCATCGCTTACAGCGATCTCAGCGTCGGAGTGGCTCCGAGTGGACAGCCCAACACCATGTGGGCGGTTGCGGGGGGCAGTTCCTTTGCCGTGCGACGTTCCGACGACCGAGGCGCGACCTGGACCAACGTCACCCCGCCGAGCACCCTGCTCACAGGGAGTCAAAACCCGCTCGCAGTGGCCGCATCGACGATCACTCCGGGCACGGTCTATGTTCTCAGCACGACTCAACGCCGGATTCTCAAGTCCACCGACTTCGGTGCGACGTGGGCGGATACGACCAACAACTTCCCAACTGGCGGCACGAACAACTACAACTGGAGCCAGGGATGGTACGACTATCACATCACCGCGAGCTCCACGACACCGACGGGGGGATCTCCGCAGGATGTGCTCTGGGTCGGCCTGATTGATATCAACGTCAGCGTCAATGGAGGAACCACTTGGCGGAATGCAGGCGGTACCAACTATGCCTCCGGCTACTCCAACAGCGCGATCGTTCACGTGGACCATCACGGATTCGCCATTGATCCCCAGAATCCTGATCGATTCCTTGCGGGGAGCGATGGCGGAGTGTTCCTGGGCACCTATGCCCCCAGTACCGACGCTCTGACCTGGTCACGGCTGAACAAGAATCTAGGGGTCACCCAGTTCTATACGCTCGCCGTCCACCCGACGAATCCGGATTACGTGAAGGGCGGAACCCAAGATAACTCCACGCCACACTCCTTCGGAAACCTCGCGCTCTGGCAAAACCCTGGCGCAGGGGACGGAGCCGGATGCGCGATCAACCCGTTCAATGTGAACTTCCAATACAACAGTTCGCAGTACCACGGACTCAGCAAGACGACAAACGCCTACGGGGGCCAATCCGGATTCAAACCGAGCTTTGGGAGCGACTCCGTTCCGTTCATCGGCAAGCTCTGGCTCGATCCCAACAACGGTCGATATGTGTACGTGAACACCAACTATCTGTGGCGATATGACGAAGACACCGACACCTGGACGGCACGTGTCGGGGCTCAGGCTCTCTCCACAAACTCACGGGTGAACTGGGTTGAGGTCGCGCCGGGTGATAGCAATCTGATCTACACAGGGTCGGGCGATGGACAGCTGTGGATGAGCCGCAACTTTGGTTCAACCTGGACGCGAATCGACCGACAAGGTCTCTCGGGCGGGCTTCCGAACCGAGCGATCACATCCATCTCCGCCAATCCTCTCAACAAGAATGAAATCCTCATTGGTCTGGGAGGAAGCGGCGGCAACCTTTACCGATGTTCGGACACGACGGCGACCTCTCCGACTTTCACCAATGTGAGCGGGAGCGGAAGCACGGGCCTTCCGAGCGTCATCGTGAACACGGTGGTTCGTGATCCTTGGCGTCCGGCGACCACTTGGTACGCGGGCAATGACGTGGGAGTTTTCGTCACCGAAAATGCCGGCTCGACTTGGACTGACATCACTCAGGCTCGAGGGCTCCCGAACGTGCAAGTCAACCAGCTGATCGCGAATCAGACGACCGGCTATCTGACCGCTGCCACGTTTGGTCGGGGGATTTGGAGGATGAAGCTGGTTCCGGTGAACCTGCAATCGGTCTCCGCTGAACCGATTATCTCCGGCGACGGTGGAACGGCAACCGTGGTTCTACAACGAGCCGCCCCGGCAGGTGGTGTAACGGTCGCTCTGACGAGCGCCAACCCGGCCCGTCTCGGCGTTCCTGCTTCGGTCTTTGTTGCCGAGGGGGCAACGAGTGCCACCTTCCCCGTTACCACCACGGAGGGGACATCAAACACGAGCGTCGACATCACGGCGAGCCTGAGCGGGAACTCGGTAGTCGGGACGGTGAACGTTCTCGGCATGCAACTGCTGCAAACCACCCGGGGCGGCGCTCGCAACTCGATCAACGAAACCGGGTCATTCGCCAATATCGACAACGAAGACACCTCGGTGTGGAGTTGGTCGATGCAGGATCCTCGCACCGGATTTACCGAAGCGGTCATGCTGGCCCGCGCTCCCAGCGGATCAACGAGCACCTCGCGTCTCGTTCTCCGAGCGAAGTCGAGCGTGGCGAACACCACCTTCCGGGTGTTGTTCTATAACTCGAACACCCGAACCTTCACTCAGGTGGGTTCTGGGGTGATTGGAACCAGCTACAGCACCAATGTCCTGACTCTCCCCTCGGTGACGCCTTACTTGGCTCCAGGGCAAGAGTTCCGGTATTCGGTGATCTTCGACAAATCAGCCTCCAGCTCCACCTTGCGCGTGGATGTGGATCGCTTGGTGGTTCGAACTCGATAAGCGATCCCTGGGACGAGAAGAGCCCCGGGTTCAGATAAAACTGAACCTGGGGCTCTTGTTTTTTCGAGGCGGTCAATCAGACGAGGGTCTGGTTCTTGTGAGCGTCCCGGATGAGCTGGCTGAGCTCTTCCTTCACGAAGTCGCCGTCGATCACCAGGGTCTCTGGCGCGACCTCGGGGGCATCGAAGAGATAGTCTTCGAGCAGTCGCTCAATCATCGTGTGGAGCCGTCGCGCGCCGATGTTGCCCGCCTTGCTGTTGAGTTCGGTGGCGAAGTGGGCAATCTGCTCAAGCGCTTCTTTGGTGAACGAGAGCTTGATCCCCTCCACGCCGAGCAGAAGTTCGTACTGCTTCGTGAGGGCATTGCGGGGCTCGCTGAGGATGCGGACGAAGTCTTTTTCTTCGAGCGCTTCCAGCTCCACGCGGATCGGGAGTCGGCCTTGAAGTTCGGGGATCAGATCGCTTGGCTTGCTTTCGTGGAAGGCACCAGCCGTGATGAACAAAATGTGATCGGTGCGGACTTGGCCGAACTTGCTCGCCACCACGCTCCCTTCGACAATCGGCAGGAGGTCGCGCTGCACGCCTTCGCGGCTGACATCCGGGCCGGAACCGTGGCTCTTCATGGCGACCTTGTCGATCTCGTCAATGAAGATGATTCCGGTCTGCTCGGCGCGTTCCAGAGCTTCCTTGTTGATGCTGGCCTTGTCGATGCGCCGCTGGGCTTCCATCTCCTGGAGCACCATCTTGGCCTGCGCGACCGGCATCTTCTGGTAGCCGGTGCGGGTTCGGTTTCCTCCGAGAAGATGGTTCATGTCCAGGCCCATCTCTTCCATCCCGCCCGGGGTGAAGACCTGCAGGAACTGGCTTCCTTGCGGCTCTTCGACCTCAACTTCCACGAGCTTCGCATCGTGGAGACCCTCGGCAATCTCTTGTCGAAGCTTGGCGAGTCGAGCGGTTCGCTCTTCATCGGTCTCGCCGAGTTCCTCGGGCTCCGCCGGGGATTCTTCGCTGGCGAAGAAGTGGGTGAATCGAGCCGGAGCCGGGTGGTCGTCGAGCATTTCGACGAGTCGATCGAGCGCGGCTTCGCGGGAGGGTTCCTGGACGGCCGCCACGCGCTCGGCTTCCACCAGTCGAACAGCATCGCTCACGAGGTCACGAACCATGGATTCGACATCGCGGCCGACGTAGCCGACTTCCGTGAACTTGGTGGCTTCCACCTTGACAAACGGGGCGCGGGCGAGTTGGGCAAGACGGCGGGCGATTTCGGTTTTGCCGACGCCGGTGGGGCCGATCATGAGGATGTTCTTCGGCATGATGTCGGCGCGTTGCTCGGCGGGGAGCTGCTGGCGTCGGTATCGGTTGCGCAAGGCGACGGCCACGGCACGCTTCGCGGCGTCTTGGCCAACGATGTACTTGTCCAGTTCGGCAACGATCTGACGCGGGGTGAGTTCTTCGACGGGAAGGCTCATGGAGTGAGGGAGTTGTACCTGCGGAACCCCGTCATGCCTCGGGTCTGGTTCACCGTGTTGCTTCCTAGTATCGCGGGGCAAAGTCCTCCCCGATCCTGGTGGAGGGTTGGGAGGGGGCCAAGCCACCCTGCCGAAAACGGAAAAACCCCTCACGGCAGGGCGCCATGAGGGGCATGTTTCGCTCAGAATGAGTCTTAAGCGTGAGCCAGAGCGACGATCTTGTCTGCCGCTTCCTGCATCGTGCTCGCTCCCACGACCTTGTCAGAAGTCGCCAGAATCGCCAGACCTTCCTCGGCGGCCGTTCCCTCGATTCGAGCAACCACGGGGATCGTGATGTTCATTTGGTCAAAGGCGGAGAGAATGCCCTTGGCGACTTCGTCGCATCGGGTGATGCCACCGAAGATGTTGATGAGAAGACCCTTGACGTTGGGATCCATCATGACCAGCTCGACGCAGGTCTTGACGCGCTCCGCATTGGCTCCGCCGCCCACATCAAGGAAGTTGGCCGGTTTGCCGCCTGCGCGGTTCACTTCATCGAGTGAACACATCACGAGGCCCGCACCGTTGCCCATGATCCCGATTTCTCCGCCCAGGCGAACGTAGGCAATGCCGAGCTTCGCGGCTTCGGCTTCGATTTCATCTTCGGCCCCGTCGTCCTTGGTTTCAGTGTATTCGGGGTGGCGATACATCGCGTTTTCGTCGATGCTGACCTTGGCGTCGGCGGCGACGAGCTTGCCGTCCGGAGTCCAAGCGACCGGGTTGATTTCGATGAGATCCGCGTCGTTTTCGATGTAAACCTTGACCAGACCCTTGATCATCGCGACCATTTGTCGCTGAGCCGGAGCGGGGATCTTTGCGGCTTGCACGGCTTCGCGGACTTGGTAATCGTCGAGTCCCCAGGCCGGATCGACATGGAGCCGCACGATGGCTTCCGGATTGTGCTCGGCGACCTCTTCGATCTCCATGCCGCCTTCCTTGCTGATCATCACGACGACCTTTTGCTCGGCGCGGTCGAGGAGGACGGAAAGGTAGTACTCCTCGGCGATATCGACGAGTTCACCGACGAGAACCTTCTCGACGATCATGCCTGCCGGGTTTTGGATGCTCACGAGTCGCTTTCCGATGAGTTCCTTGGTGAAGTTGCCTGCATCTTCGGCGTTGTCGAACAGCTTGACGCCGCCGGCTTTGCCGCGTCCACCCATGAGCACCTGTGCCTTGACCACGCACTTTCCGCCGAGTTCTTCGGCGATCTTCTTGGCTTCGGCAGGGTCACTGGTGACTCGTCCGCCCGGGACAACCACGCCATATTTGGCCAAAAGATCTTTGGACTGGTACTCGTGAAGCTTCATCGCGCTGGGGAGATTACCGCCTCAGCGCCGGTGGTCCTGCGAATCGTGGAAAACCTCGTCCGGCTTTGGTGGATTTGCCGGGGCAGAGTGGCGGGACCGCAAGATATACTAGACATATGGATGCAGTTTTGGCGGTGGTCATCGCGCTGGTCAGCGTGGTGGTGGGGGCATTTGCCGTTTGGTTCTTGATGCGCGGGCGCGAGTCTCAGGTTCGCACCGAGCTCGTGGCGGCACAGTCGGAACTCAAAAAGTCGAACGAAGAACTCAGCCAGGCCAAGGTCGATCGGGGCGTCGCCGAAACTGAGGCGGCATCGAGGGCATCGCAGCTCGCGGTGCTGGAAATCAAAGTCAACGACCTCGGCAACGAGCTTCGCGCGATGACGGAAAAATTTCATGAGCGCGACGTTGACTTCGGCACGTTGAACTCATCGCTGGAAGAGAAGGAGCTTGCCTTCCTAAACGAGCGCGAGCGGCTTGAGAAGCTTCTGGAGGAGTCAGACAAGCGACTCAAGGAGGCGTTCGAGAATCTTTCCAACCAGACCCTCAAGGCGACTTCTGAGGACTTCATGAAGCGGGCTCAGGAGGTTTTGGAGAAGTATCGCGAAAACGCCGAGGGCGATCTGACGACAAAGCAAAAGGCCATCGAAGAACTCATGCGTCCGATGAGGGAGCAGCTGGAGCGACTCGACAACGCCAACAAGGAGCTCGAGGAAAAGCGCACGGGTGCGTACAGCTCGATCAAAGATCAGATTGAGCAGCTGACGATGCAGCAAGTGGGTTTGCAGAAGGAAACGAGTCGGCTCGTGAAAGCTCTTCAAGACCCTGGTTCGGCGGGTCAATGGGGCGAAATGGTGCTGGAAAGGGTCGTCGAAATGGCGGGCCTCCAGGATCGGGTGGATTTTGAGACTCAGGCGACGCAGTCGGCCGAGGATGGATCCCGCCAGCGACCAGACATGGTGGTCAAGCTTCCGGGAGATCGAACGCTCGTGATTGACTCGAAGGCTCCGATGAAGAGCTATCTGGACGGCTTGGAATCCACCGACGAGGCATCGCAGCAAGTTCTTTTTGCGGATCACGCAAAGAAGCTGCTGGAGCACAGCAAGGTGCTCAACCGCCGCGACTATGTCCGTGGCGACTCCGCTCCGGACTTCACAGTGATGTTTGTGCCGAGCGAATCGGCTTTCCGGGTGGCCATGGAAGTCCGTCCCGGCTTGATGGAGGAAGCGCTTTCCAACAACGTGGTGATTGCGACTCCCACCACACTCCTGGCCCTCCTTCGGGCCGTGGCGTACGGCTGGCAGCAAGAAAAGTTCGCGAAGGAAGCCCACAAAGTACGGGAAAACGGTCGGGTGTTGTACGAGCGCCTGACGATCCTGGTGGATCACTACGCGAAGCTCGGGAAGGCGTTGGAGCAAGCCGGCAAAGCCTACAATAGCTTCGGCTCCTCGCTTGAGAGTCGGGTGTTGCCCGCGGCGCGGCAGTTCAAGGATTCTGGGATCACAACGAACAAGGATATTGCGGTGATCGAGCCCATTGAGCTTCACCCAAAGGCTTTGATCAGGACGGACGCCCCGGAGGGAAGTCAGTCGTTGCTCGGGCTCGACGACTGAGGGTCGATTCGCTCGACCACCGTGTACCCGGCGCGGGATTCTCGCACGGGGATCGGCTCGATGGTGATCTTCACGTCTTGACCGAGCGCGTTGAGGATCCCGATCAGGCGATCGGCTGAGTAGCCCCTGGTTTGGCCCCGGAGCAGGGCCGAAACCTTGGGTTGGTCGAGTCCGACCATGGTCGCGAGTTTCTTCTGCGAGACCCGCTTCGCCTTCATTGCTTGAGAAATCGCGATGACGAGGTTGGCTTTGAGCAGCCTCTCCTCTGGATTGGCGAGACCCAAGTCGGCAAATACGTTCCCCGACCCTCGCTCGACAATCATTTCTGTGCTTTCTTCCATTCCGTATGTGCCTGTTCCGCCAGAGCGAGCCTGGATCGGATCAAATCAATCTCTTGGCGGGGTGTCGAGATCCCTCGCTTTGACTTCTTTTGGAAGCAGTGAAGGACGTAGATCGACTCCTCAAACCGCACGGTGTAGATCGCTCGAAAGGTGTCGCCGTCAGAATTGTCGATGATCTCAAGAACGCCTGCCCCGTGGAATCCTCGCATCGGCTTTGCCCTCGGTGGCATCTGACCAAGCTGGGCAAGGTACAGCTGAAAGCCGAGCGAATCTTGAACGTCTTCTGGAAGCTCCCGCATGTCTTTTCGAGAGGAAGCTATCCAGTCAAGCCGTCTCAACTTATCTTCCATCAGATTTATACCATATCTGGCATATATCTGCGTCAGCCGCCCATACCGAGCGAGGCGCGTTGCTCTTCGAGCAGATCATGCGTGAACACCAGAGCCTTCACCATATCCCGAGCGGCATCGACGGGTGAACCGACAAACGGCCAAATGAGCTTGTCCTGGGCAAAGTAAGCGTCCCGCTTCTCCCGCACCAGCAGACTCGGGATGCGCGGGTGCAGGGTGAAGTTCTCGTGGAAGGTCACCGCGAGTCGGCCGCCCTTGCCATCAACGCTCACGATATGTACATCACGAGCCTGCATGCGCACCCCCATAACATCAACCGCATTGCGCACCTCGTCCGGCATCAGTCCATAGCGGTCCTCGAGATCCGCCGCGACTTCGCGCAAGGCTCCCAGATCACGAGCGGCCATCAGCTGCTTGTAAAAATAGAGCCGCTGGCCTTGGTCTTCGATGTATGACTCGGGAATCAACGCCTTCACCGGAAGATCGAAGGTCGGCAGGGGCTCAAGTCCGACAAGCGGATCGTCGTAGCCCGTCGGGCGTTTGCCATCGGCGAAGGTCTTGAGGAACTGCACCTCGCTCTCAATGAGCTGAGAGTACAGCTCGTACCCGACACTCGTCATCTGACCGCTTTGCTTGGCCCCGAGCAGGTCGCCTGCGCCTCGGATCTGCAGATCCCGGAAGGCGAGCGAGTATCCCGAACCCAGCTGATTGAACTCGGCGAGTGCCTTCAGACGCTCCGTCGCATGCTCATTGAGAGTCTTGTCGGGCGTGTAGAGGAGGTACGAATAGGCTTGCCGATCGCTTCGCCCCACCCGGCCGCGCAACTGGTAAAGCTGGGCGAGACCGAACTTATCCGCGTTCTCCACGATCATGGTGTTCGCGTTGGGGATATCGAGACCACTTTCGACAATCGTTGTGCTCACCAGGATATCGATTTCGCCCTTGATGAACCCGACCATAACGGGTTCAAGCTCTCGCTCGCCCATCTGACCGTGCCCGATTGCAATCTTGGCTTGAGGGAGAGCTTTGCGGAGCTTCTCCGCAGTGTGATAGATCCCCTGAATCCGGTTCGAGACAAAGTACACCTGGCCTCCCCGCGCAAGTTCGCGGAGACACGCCTCGCGAATCACTTCCATCGACATCGGGCGCACGAAGGTGCGGATCGGGAGTCGGCCCGGCGGGGGATCGTTGATCAGAGACATCTCGCGGATGCTCATCAGCGCCATGCTCAGGGTTCGTGGGATCGGTGTAGCCGACATGCTGAGCACGTCCACGTTCACCCGGAGCTCCTTCAACGCCTCCTTGTGCTTGACGCCGAACTTCTGTTCTTCATCTATCACCAGTAGGCCAAGATCGTTGAACTTCAGCTCATCGCTGAGCAAAGCATGGGTGCCAATGACGACCTTGGCGCGCCCATCGGCGAGTCGATCGAGATTGTTCTTGCGCTCTTTTCCGGTGACAAATCGGTTGAGGAGAACGACTTCAATATCAAACGGAGAGAGCCTTTCTTCGAAGTTCCGGAAGTGTTGCTCGCTCAAGATGGTCGTCGGGCAGAGCACTGCAACCTGTTTTCCGGCATCCGCGACCTTGAAGGCGGCGCGCACCGCGACTTCGGTTTTGCCGAATCCGACGTCTCCGCACACAAGCCGATCCATCGGGTAGCTCATGCGGAGATCCATCTTCACATCCTCGATGGCCTGGAGCTGACTGGGGGTTTCCGCCCAGGGGAAGGTGCCCTCCATCTCTTGCTGGTAGTCGGTATCTGGCCCGAACGCGGGTCGTTCGACGCGTTTGCGCTTGGCGTAGAGCTGGATCAGATCGCGGGCGAATTCGCGAGCCTCCTCGCGGGCTTTGGTGACAGCTTTCTTCCACTCGGTGCCGGTGAGCCGGTTGATTTTGGGGCTCTCGTCGCCAGGAGTGACGTACTTCTGAATCCGGTCGAGCTGATCCGCCGGCACAAAGAGGCGATCGGGAGCCTTGTATTCAATGTGCAGATACTCCTTCTCGATTCCATCGGTCGTGCGATTGACAAGACCCTTGTAGATGCCGATGCCGAAGTTGATGTGCACGACAAAGTCGCCCGGCTTCAGGTCGAGAACCGTCGCGATGGGAACTCCTTCGCTGAATTTGCGTTGCGGAAGCTTGAGCCGCCCGACGCCGAAAAGCTCCTGATCCGTGACCACCGCGAGTTTGAGCGCGGGGCAGATGAATCCTCCCGCCGGGTTGCCTTCGAGCACGAACAGTCCGGGCGGAAGCGGCTCCTCGCTTTCCTCCAGAGGGTGCCCCTGATCGGTGGGAGTCGGGAAGATTTCGACCTGTGAGAGCACGGTCTTGGTGCGCATCGGTTGGTCGCTGGCGAAGGCGACGCAGAGGTCTTCCTTGAGCCAGTTCGCGAGACTTTGGGTGAGGAGCTGGGGCTGCCCGCGATACATCTCCAAGTTGTTCGCACCCAGCTCGAACACCTGATCGCTCGGGAGCCAATCGGGGGTCGCGTTCATGCTGGTGAAGCTAAGGAGATGCGGCGCGTCGGCGAAGTGCTGGGGTGTCCAAACGAAATCGTAGGGGGTGGACTGCAAGATTTCCCCGCGCTGGTGCCGGTGAGCGAGGGAATCGGCCAGCTCTTCTTCCAACCGATTGACGTTCGCTTCGAGCTCGAGCGGCTCCTCGAGCACGAGAAGTCCGTCTTCGCCGAGATAGTCCAGCGCACTTGGGCCGTCCGGCTGGATGAGGGGGCGGTAGAGGTCGAGTCGGTCGAAGTAGACGCGCTGTTCGAGGGCGACAACATCGAGGGTGATGCTCTCCTCCAGCCGATTTCCTGCCTCGGTTTCGAGCCGTGAGGCTTCGAGGGCAATCGTTCGCTCCAGCATGTCGCGAACATCGACTTCCGGAGAAGGGAGCAGGGTTTCGCGGCTCAGGGTGAGTTCGAGCTCACTCACCGCGCGGATGGAGCGTTGAGACATCGGGTCGAACACGCGGAGCGATTCCACGGTGTCGCCGAAGAACTCGATCCGAATCGGGCGCTCGGCTCCCATCGGGAAAACATCGAGAATCCCGCCGCGCCGACTGAACTGCCCGGGAACACGAACGGGTTCGGCGGGTTCGTAGCCAAGACGCACCAGCTTGTCGCTGGCTTCCATGACATCAAGAGTTTCGTCTTGCTCAATCCGGATGAAGTGCTCCAGCAGATCCATCGCCGGGAGGGTGCGCTCCAGAGCCGCCTGAGGGGTCGCGATGACAATACAGGGATCGCCACTGGCGAGCACGCGCAGTGATCCGAGTCGGTCGCTGAGGGCGACGGTTTCCGGGGCGGCATCTTCGAAAATCGCGCTGAGGCCGCTCGGAAGAATTCGGATCTTGTCCTTGGGAACACCATAGATTCCGAGCTTCGCTTGCCAGGCAAGGGCTCGGTCGTAGCCGTTGGCCACCAGCAGAATCTGGCGAGGTTCGCGCAGAAAAGCGGTCGCGAGAAAGCACGGACGGGCCTCCGGGGCAATCGACGCGCATGTCGTCGATCCTCGGAGGCCTGCGAATACCTCACGGAGTTCTGGGTGCTCGGCCAGTCTCCGCGCTAGGGTGTCGAGGCGCATGCCAGTGCTATCTTACCGGGCTACTCGGAGCATAGGGGTCACTTGTCTACCAGCAATTCGATCTCCGAGAAGCTCGGTCGCGTTGGCGAGGGCCGACTCACCGACTTCATCGCCGGCGAGCATCCGGGCGATTTCTTCGATACGGTCTGATGCCTGGAGTTCATGAATGCTGGTGCGCACCCGACCCTTCTGTTCGGACTTCTCGATCAGAAAGTGGGTTTGCGCCCGACCGGCGATCTGCGGCAAGTGGCTGATGACGAGAACCTGGGTGTGATCGGCAAGCTGTTCGAGCTTGCGCGCGACCGCCGCAGCGGCACGTCCGCTCAGCCCGGTATCGACCTCATCGAAGACTAAGCTCGGAACCCCCGCCCGACCTGCCGACGCAACTTTGATCGCCAGCATCACTCGACTCAGCTCGCCTCCACTCGCGACCTTGTTCAATGCCCGGGCTGGTTCGCCAGGATTGGCGGAGAAGTCGAAGGTGACCGCGTCACCGCCGCACTCCGAAACTTCGACGGGATGGATCGAGACCCGAAAGACTGCCTTATCCATGGCGAGATCGCGGATGTGCCCCTCCACTTCAGCCTGGAAGATCAGAGCGGAAGCTTTGCGGAGTTTGGTGAGCTCTGCTGCACGACGCTGCAGCACTTTGGATTCAGCGTCAATCCGCGCCACCAGTGTGTCTTCGTCCAAGCTCTGATCGGTCAGGGCGGCAAGCTCGGCTTCCGCCCGCGTGAGGTACTCGAGAATCATCTCTTCGGTATCGCCGTACTTTCGCTTCAAACGGCTAAGGGCGTCGATTCTTGAGGCGGTTGACTCCAGGGCTTCCGGATCCGGCTCAAGCTGACCCGCGTAGAGGCGAAGGCCACGGATCGCCTCTTCCAGAGCGATATGGGCGGCGATGATCGGCTCGGTGGCCTCATTCAGGCCCTCGTCCAGGGCACGGAGTCCCGAGAGCTCTCGGGCAACGAGCCCAAGTTGCTCACTGACGGAGCCCTCATCGTCGGCGAGCCATCCCAGGCTGACCTGAACCCCCTGTCCCAGCCGCTCCGCATTCTGAAGTCGGCTGAGCAGGTTCTCGAGCTCGTGAGATTCGCCGGGTTGCGGTCCAACCCCGTTGATCTCCTCGATTTGAAACTGAAGCATGTCCACCCTCTGGGCTCGCTCACGCTGTCCCCGGCGGATTGACGAGAGCTGGCGAGTCAAATCCTGAACCACCGCATATTGCTCCGCGACGGCTTGCCGAAGAAGCGTCGCATTCTCCCCGATCCAGGCATCGAAGAATTCGATCTGTCTCTCAGGGTTCAGAAGGCTCTGGTGGTCGTGCTGACCGTGCAGGTCGATCAGGTGCGCCCCAATCGCCCGAAGCGTGCCCACGTTCACAGGTTTCCCGTTGACTCGGACAACCGAACGTCCTTCGACGCTGACTTCTCGGTGCACCACCAGCTCGTGATCCTCGATCTCAATTCCGAGCTCCTCACATTTTGACTGAGCCGCAGAATTCTCTCGCACATCAACGACAAGGGTGACGGTGCCTTTCGCGGCTCCTTCGCGAACAAGCTCGGATTCCGCTCTCCCTCCGAGAGCCAAGGTGATGGCGTCGATGAGCAGTGACTTCCCGGCACCGGTTTCCCCGGTGAGGGCGGTGAATCCTTCTCCAAGAGTCAGGTCGGCTCGGTCTATGATCGCAATATTCTCAACGGTAAGCGCACGGATCATGGCAACGATAAAAGTATAGACGAAAATCTACTAAAAAGACACAAGGGTGTAGAAAAAATATTCATAGCCCGGTTCCTCGCGAATCTGCGGGGTATCAATGAGGCATGGCGTCTGCGCGCGAAACAGCCGTGAGCCAGGCGGCGACTCTGGCGGCCACGAGTACCGTGATTGTTGTCGTGGTCAAGCTCTTCGCGGCCTGGCAGAGCCGAAGTGTCAGCGTTCTGGCGGAGGCGCTCCAATCGCTGGTCGACATTGTTCTGAGCGGGCTCACTCTGGTGACTGTGCGTTACGCCGCTCGCCCGGCGGATGACGATCACCCGTGGGGGCATGGCAAGGCAGAGCTGCTTTCCGGCGCGATGCAGATGCTGGTGGTGATCGCCACGGCAGGCGTTATTGCCTGGCAAGCCTCGCTCCGACTCGCTCAGCCGAGCGAAATCGAGGTTTCGAGCGGTTTGGTCGCGATGATTGTTGCCGTCGCGATGAATTTGGCGGTCATCGCCCGCCTTCGTAAAGTCGATCGCGAGCATGCCTCACCGGCGCTTCGGGGCGAAATTGAGCATCTGAGGAGCGATATCTTTGCCTCATGCGGCGTGTTTGTTGGGCTGGTTGCCGTGGCTCTCACGGGGTGGAATGCTCTTGACCCTCTAGTCGCCATCATCTTTACTCTGCTGGGCGCGGTGTTCGCGATCCGTCAGCTTCTTAAGCTCGGTCACGAGCTCCTGGATGGATCTCTCCCGAGCGAAGAGGTCGACCTTGTCAAACAAGCCTTGATCGAACATCCTGAAGTGCGAGACTTCCACAAACTCCGCACCCGTCGAGTCGGGAATTTGCGGATCGTGAGTCTGCACGTGCTACTGGATGACGATCTCAGCTTTGTTCAGGCGCATGACTTGGCCGAGGAAGTGGAGTCACATTTGAGTCAAGTTTTGGGTGGAGCGCTTGTGACCGCACATTATGAGCCCTACCAGGCAGAGATGCAGCACCAAGCAACGGCCCACGCCTCAGAACGGTGATTTTTCAGCAATCCCCACATGGCATTGCGAAAAGTCGGTAAAAGGGGAGCATGACGACAACCGCGCAAGACATCGCGCAAGGGATCACGTGGGATCTCTCCGCCCTCTTTTCCTCGATGGAGGACGAGAAGATCGCCGGGACGTGGGCTTCATGCAATGCACGCGCCGAGGCCTTTGCCGCGAAGTACCGGGGCAAGGTCGCCGATCTGAGTGTGGGTGATCTCGTTGTCGCGCTGCGAGAGCTGGAAGATCTCTCGAATGAGGCAGCCAAGCCGCCTACCTATGCAAACCTGCTCTTTGCCGCCGATACCAGCAATCCGTCTCACGGGGCGTTTCTTGCCGAGCAGTCGGAAAAAGCGAGCGAAGTCCGGGTCAAGGTGATGTTCTTTGACTTGGAACTTCAGAAGATCGAGCAGTCGAAGCTGGACACGATGCTGGAGGATCCGGCACTGACGGTCTATCGCCACCACTTCGCGGTGGTGCGGGCTTACACTCCCTACATGCTCAGCGAGACCGAAGAGGTGCTCCTGGAAGAAACCAGCAACACCGGCGTTCGCGCGTGGGTGCGCTTGCATGATGAGGTCACGGCCAATCACGATTTTCGCTACATCGATCCACTGACCGACGAAACTCTGGAACTGAGCCAAGAAGAGGTGCTTGATCGGCTGCGCGATCCGGACCGCCGGGTGCGTCAGGCGGCGGGCGATGCTCTGAGCAACGGCCTCGCGCAGATTGAGCGGGTTGTCACCTTTGCCTATAACACGATTCTCGCCGACAAGAAGCTGGAAGATCGCCTGCGCAAGATGGAATATCCGGAGCGCAGTCGGCACCTGGCGAACGAGCTCGACAAAGAAACGGTGGATCTCGTCATGCAGCTGTGTAAGGAGCGGAGCGATCTGGTGGCGCGCTACTACCGGGTCAAGAAGAAGATTCTCGGCCTGGAAGAGCTGACTCATGTCGATCGCTACGCGCCGCTTTTCGAAGCCGAAGAGAAGATCGGTTGGGGTGAGGCCAAGGAGATGGTGCTCACCAGCTTCGGTGCCTTCCATCCCAAGATGCGGGAGGTCGCGGAGGAGTTCTACACCAAGAACTGGATTGATGCCGAAGCTCGCAAAGGGAAGACGGGCGGTGCCTTCTGCAACTACAACACTCCCGATACTCACCCGGTCATGCTGATGACCTATCTGGGGAATCTCAAGGATGTCGGAACGCTCGCTCACGAACTCGGACATTGCGTGCACGGGTCATTGAGCCGGAAGCAGAGTTTGTTCAACTTCCACGGCACCTTGCCTCTGGCCGAGCTGGCCTCGATTTTTGGCGAGATTCTTGTGTTCGAGCGCGTGGTCGGCAATGCAAGCCTTAAGGACAAGATTGCCCTCTATGCCGACAAGATCGAAGGGATTTTCGCGAGCGTTCATCGCCAAAGCGCGATGTTCCGCTTCGAGCAAAAGTGCCATACCCACCGCCGAGAGCAGGGTGAATTGAGCAGTCAAGAATTTGGCGACTACTGGCAGGCTGAGCTTCAATCGATGTTCGAGGATGCGGTGAAACTCGGCGAACAGCACCGCCGCTGGTGGATGTATGTGGGGCACTTCTTCTTCGCGCCGTTCTACGTGTATGCCTATTCATTCGGCGAGTTGCTGACGATGGCGCTCTTTGAGAAAGCCAAGCAAGAGGGCCCGGACTTCGCGGATCGTTATGTGCATGTTCTGGAGCTCGGTGGCTCCAAGAACCCGGATGAGCTGATGGCGATTCTCGGCGTGGATCTGCACTCGCGCGCGTTCTGGGAAGGTGGATTCGCCGTCATCGAGGGTTTGGTCGGCGAGTTCGAGCGTCTTTGGGACGAGTACGCAGCGTCGAATTGAGCCGGCGCCCCGCCCAATGCCTCACCCCCGAGCCCCGAGAGAGTCGGGGGTGAAGCAGAACCGGGCAACGGGTCTCTCCCGCCCGGGCCGCCGCCTCAATTCGACCCGGGGGCTCACTTTCCTCGGAGATCACGCCCTTGTGTTAGTGCCCCGATCCGTTTAGGGTCGGGAGTAGCCAGTTCTCAAATGAGTCCCCATATGGGAGATTCTCGGATCGGCACCGGTTGGAAGCAGGTGGTTCCCGACCCTGAAGGGATCGGGGCACCCGAGGCCGCCTGCGGGCGGACAGCCAGGGCACCTACCGCCGAGGCAGCCACGGCTGGAACATCTCGGGGGCGTCAACACAGAACTGCCAGAGGCGGATGAATCGCGTAAACGGCCCGGGGGCATATCCCGTGCTGGACGCTGGGCGCGATGCGCGGCGTAGCCCATGGCTGAGTTGCGCCCACAGCAGCCGCCCCGCAAACCCCTCATCAACCTCGCGCTCCCGCAAGTAGCCCTCTAGCATGGCGGGAATCCCGGCAAGGGGAAATACTCCAAACTCTTCGGCGGGATCCCCGTAGCCCGCATCGCCCCAGTCGATCAGCCAGGGATCGCCCGCTCGATCGACGAGCACGTTGAGCTCGTGCACATCCCAATGGCAAAAGACCTCGGGCAGAGTGACTTCGAACGCCGGGCGAAGGTGATCAATCCACCGCCCGAGCCAGACGGCTTCCTCGGCAGCCAGATAGCCGCCTCGCTGGAGGTCGGCCAGGTGTCGAGCCGGATCATCGGGCTCGGGGAAGTCGAGAATCCCCTCCGGATCGGGCACGCGCGGAACCACAGAATGAAGCCGCCCAAGATCTTCCCCCAGCTTCTGGCAAGCGGTCATCCTCTCCGCTTCGCCAGGCAGAGCTTCGAGAATCACGTCGCCATGAACCCGCGCGTAGGCTCCAAAGGGCACCGGCACGAGATCACGGTCGTTGTCGAAGGCAAGGAGATCCGGGGTTCGGATGCCGGAGGCCATCGCCAGAGGCACCGCCATCGACTCGGTCATTGTGTCGCGGATGGCGTCGGGTTCGTTGCGGGGGATCCGGAGGATCGCGTCTTCGCACGCGTAAACCCGGTTGACGATTCCGCGAATCGGCAGAGCTTCCCAAGGGCCAAGCGGGAGGCCGTGCTTTCGGGCGATGGCCTCCAATTCGTTGGGCGTAAGATCGGGATACGGCGCATCGGCGACATCCCCCGAGGAGAGATCAGAGTTTATTGACATAGATGTGCCCGAAGGAATCGGTGCCGCCATCGCTGCGGACGCTCGCCTTCAGGATCACTTTGGCCCCTGCTGGCACGATGACGCCATCGAAACGATAGTCGTTGTTTTCATCCCGACCCCCGGTGGTGCCGAGATGCTCGTCGCGCCCGACGCGGACATCGTTGACCCAGAGTTCCGCCCATTGGATATCCAGCCGGTGACTCCCGTGGGTGTAAGCGAACTTGATCCGGTAGTTGCCATTCTGGGTGAGGCCTTTGCTCAGATCCCAAGCTCGCTCGACCCAGTTCGTGCTCATTTGGTCGGCGTTCCAGGTCGTGACCGGGACATCGGTGGGAGTAGGAGTCCGGAAGTTGACATCCCAAGCAGTGAGCCTCTCAAGGTGAGTGCTCAATCGAACGAGAAAGTCGTCGTACGAGCGGCTTGCTTGGGCTGACCATCCGATTTCTGCGACCGCGGCGCCGCGTGGATAAGCCATGTACTCCATGTGCTTGAAGTCCTTGATGTATTCCGCCCACAGGTTTCCTTGAAGTCCAAGGATGTGCTTTTCGGCTTCCAGGGGGAGACCTGGCACGATGGGATTGAATGAGTAGACCTGCTGGAGGGGAACATGTCCTCCAATCGCCAGAGGCTCATTGGCATCGCGCGATTGATAGTAGTCCAGATACAGGTGGCTGGTTGGACTCATGACGACGTCCTTCCCGAGCTTGGCGGCCTCGACACCGCCCGAGGTTCCACGCCAACTCATCACGGCGGCCCCTTCGGCGAGCCCGCCCTCAAGGATTTCATCCCATCCAATCAGGCGTCGGCCTTTGGACTGGAGGTGGGCATCCATTTGGCGGATGAACCAGCTTTGAAGCTCGTGCTCATCCTTGAGGCCGCGTTCCTTCATTCGCTGCTGCTCGGCGGGATCGTTTTTCCATTGATCCTTCGGGCACTCGTCTCCGCCGATGTGGATGAACTTGCTCGGGAAGATCGCCATGACTTCATCGAGGACATCCTTGCAGAACTGAACCGTCTCTGGTTTGGTGTTCAGCACCCGGGGGCTCACGCCCCACATCATCATGACCTCAGCCGGCTTGCCATCGCCGAGTTCGGGGTAGGCAGAGATCGCCGCAACCATGTGGCCGGGCATGTCGATCTCTGGAACGATGGTGATGTGCCGCTCCTGAGCGTACGCGACGATTTCCTTCAAGTCTTCCTGCGTATAGTAGCCTCCGTGGGGGATTCCGTCGTACTTGCCGGAGTTCCGCCCGATCACGGTCTCGCGCCGCCATGCTCCGATTTCAGTGAGGCGCGGGTACTTCTTGATCTCGACGCGCCAGCCCTGGTCATCGGTGAGGTGCCAGTGGAAGGTGTTCATTTTGTGCAAGGCCAGCAGGTCGATGAATTTCTTCACATCCTCAACCGGTTGGAAATGCCGGGCGACATCCATCATCAGTCCGCGCCATGGGAAGCGCGGGTAGTCGTGGATTTGAACTTGGGGGAGGGTCCACTCGGCTTCTTGGCGGGTGGATCGATAGATTTTCGTCGGCAAAAGCTGGCGGAGCGTCTGAAGCCCGTAGAAGATTCCGGATGGTTTCTGAGCCCAGAGTTCGACACCTGCGGTGGTGACGTTGAGCGCGTAGCCTTCCTCTCCGAGCGTAGGATCTTCCGAGAGCCGCAGTTGGATCGTCGCCTCGGATCCGTCAGCGGCGGGCGGGAAGGAGAATCCGGTCGCAGGCCTGGCCCATTCGCGCCAGAGCCGAGCATAGTCCGCGAGCTCGGGGTCGGCGGAGAGGGTCGAGTTGGGAGCCAGAGTGATCGGAGACCCCAGAACTTGCATATGCTGAGGCAGAGGGACAATCGCAGGGGCACCGTTCGCAGTGTTGATTGCGGAGGCGGCAAGAAGGGAGGCAAGCATAGAATCTGCGGGTAGTTTACATTCCTGCCGTCGTGAGAACGTTCTCACATTTCGCGAAAATTCGTGGCTCAGAAGGTGTCACGCGGCACCTGGAACTCGGTAGGATGGAGAGATCGGAGACGCCCGAATTTGAGTTGGGCGGATGAGAAGAAATGGGTTGGAAGCATTGGGGCTTGAAAGGACTGGCGATGACGGCGGCTCTGGGAGCGGCGTTCGCTATGGTGGCGTGCAACGGTGGCGGCGGCGCAGAGGCAGACAACAAGAAAGTCGAGGTGCTTGTCTTCAAGGGCGGTTACGGAAGCGACTTTTACGAAGCAGCGGCAGAAGAGTTCAATAAGGCTACAGGAAAGGAAGTGGAGGTCATCGGCGATCCTCGAATCGACCAACAAGTGCAGCCCCGCATGCAGAAGGGCGACCCACCGGATTTGATGTATCCGGGTTGGCGATTCGACCACTGGAAAGCCGTGGACGACGGGGCCATCATGGATCTCACCGAGACGATGAAGTCGAAGCCTGCTTCCGGCGAAGGCACTTGGGGCGACACCTTTGAACCGGCCTTGCTCAAGCTTGGGCAGTACGAGGGCAAGCAGTACGTGTTGCCCTACTTCTTCAGCGTGATTGGCTGGTGGTACGACCCCGATCTCTTTGCCGAAAAAGGCTGGGCGCCGCCAAAAACCTATGCCGAAATGCTGAATCTTTGTCAAAAGATCAAGGCCGCAGGAATTGCTCCAATCACCTACCAGGGGCAATATCCCGACTACATGATCTCCGGCATGCTGACGCCGTGGATGATCAGCTCCGGCGGACTGGAAGCGTTCAATGCCTGCCAGAACCTCGAACCGGGAGCTTGGAAGAATCCTGCGGTCATCAAGGCTGCGACCATGATCAAGGAGCTCAGCGACATGGGCTATTTCCAGCAGGGCGCGACGGCGATGAGCCATACCGAGTCTCAAGCCGAGTTTGTGAACCGACGGGCGGCCATGATCCCCTGCGGCACGTGGCTGAACTCCGAGATGAAGGAATCCATGCCGGAAGGTCGCAAGATGTCGTTCTTCCTGCCGCCAGTGATTGGCGATGGAGCGGGTGATCCTACCGCCGTCATGATCAAGATCGAGCCCTGGATGGTTCCTGCCGAAGCCAAGAACAAGGAAGCGGCGATTGACTACTTCAAGTCCATGACCACGGTCGAAAAAGCGAAGCAGTTCGTGACCGAAAAGGGCACCCTCATGGCGATCAAGGGCGCGAACGATGTGGAGCTTCCGGGCTATCTCCAAGGTGCGGCGGATGCTTTCAAGAACTCAAACGCCACCTACGCTCCCCTGTGGCGAGAGTGGTACCCGACGCTCTACAAGGCGGTCGAGGGCGCGATCACCGAGCTGCTGAACGGCCAGCTCACCCCCGAAGCGTTCGGCGAGAAGATCGAGGCAGAAGCAGAGAAGATTCGGAACAATCCGGACATCCCGAAGCGAAAAGTGAGCTGAATCCTTGGCGAAATCTGGCCTGCGTCGCGGGCGGACGGCCTTCTTGGTTGCCTGCCTAGCCCCCGCCCTCATCCTCTATCTGGGGTTGGTGGCGGGGCCTTTCTTTCAGGTCTTCCAACTCGCGACCTTCCGGTTTTCGGGCGTTTCGACCAAGCGCACGTTTGTCGGATTTCAGAACTTTCAGGATCTCTGGAGCGAAGAGCCATTCTGGTGGGCGATTCGCAACAGCCTGACTCTCATGTTGGTGGTGGGGCCGATCATTTTGGCCTTGGCTCTCGCTCTGGCTCACGGGATGGCGGGGCCATCGCGGCAGGCCAAGATGCTCCGCGCGGTGATCCTGTTCCCAAATGTATTGAGCGTGGTCGCGGTGGCTCTGCTCTGGCGAAGCGTCTACAACCCTTCGACGGGTCTCTTGAGAGGGATGGGGCTGACCGGGCCGCAGTCGGGATGGCTCGGCGATCTGAATACCGCGTTCCCTGCGTTCGCTTTTGCCTTCATCTGGGTGTCCGTGGGCTTCTACGCGATGCTTTTCTCGGCGGCCTTGCAGTCGATCCCGGTGGAGGTGAACGAGGCGAGTGATCTGGAAGGATGCACCGGATGGAAACGCTTCGTGCTCATTACCTATCCCCTGCTTTGGTCGGTGCGGAGGGTTGCATTTGTTCACGTGACGATCGCGACGATGAGCGTTTTCGCGCTGGTTCACGTGATGACGGATGGTGCGCCGAGCGAGCGCACCCAGACGATTCTGAACTACCTTTTCCGCCTGATGACGATGGAAGGGCGCTACGGTCATGCCTCGGCGGTGGCGGTGATCAACATCGGGATCCTGCTCGCCGCGAGCGTGATGCTTTGGCTCGCCATGCGCCGTGACCCGACGGAGAGCCGGAGAAAGGCATGAAGTATCTGGGCCGTCTCTTCGCGTGGATTTTCGCCGCCTTGGTGGTTCTGCCGGTGGCTTGGGTGATGATGAGCTCACTCAAAAGCAATCAGGCGATTCTTGAGTCGCCCTGGTTGTTACCGGTGCCGCCGCAGTTCAATAACTTTGAAAAGGCGATCGTTGCCGAAGATTTAGGCTCCGCCATGATCCGGAGCGTGCTGGCCACTGCCCTGACGATGCTTTTCCTGATGCCGATCGGCTCCGCCGCTGCCTATGCGCTGGCGCGATTTAAGTTTCGCGGAAACTCGTTTTTGCTCGGCCTGTTCTCGGCCGGGATGCTCTTCCCGAATCTGCTTGCAGCGGTGCCCCTTGTGATGTTGATGTCGAAAGCGGGTTGGGATGATTCGCTCTTTGGGCTGGTGACCGCTTACGTGGCGTACTCGCTCGCCTTCACGATCTTCGTGATGCACGGCTTCTTCTCCTCGCTTCCTGAGGAGCTTGCCGAGGCGGCGCAGATTGATGGATGCGGAGATGGCCGGGCATTTTTGCAGGTGATGCTTCCGCTGGCCAAGCCGGGACTGATCGTGGTGGCGTTGTTCAATGGGATCGGACTCTGGAACGAGTACAACCTGGCCAAGGTGATTCTGCTCCGAGAAAAAACGCTGCCGGTTGGTCTCGCCGATCTGATCAGTCAGCAGCAGTACGCCGGAGAGTGGGGAGCGCTCTATGCCGGAGCGGTGATCGTGATGCTCCCGGTGCTCATCATCTACTGGTTGTTGAAAGAGAAGATCCAGCAGGCGATGCTCGCCGGAGCCATCAAGTAACAGGGTGAGTCGATGGTTTCGGGGGAGGAACTGTGCCTCACCTCACCCGGTCGAGCCCCGGGTCGCGCAGAAAAAGACATCTGGACCTGACGAAATCCTGGGTGCCCCGAGCCCTTTAGGGTCGGGCATCGCCTGTAACCGCCCGTTTCCCAGACAAGAATTTCCCTTCGCGAGAGGGGGAAAGGACACGAGAATCCGTTGTTCCCGACCCTGAAGGGTTCGGGGCACCCGAGAGTTCCTGGGGCATCCCCTTCACCGTTGAATCGAACGCAAAAAGAAACGGCGCGGCTCTTTCGAACCGCGCCTTGTTTCCGCATCTTCGCATCATGAAGATCAGTCTGGAGCGCCTTCAACTCCAGGGAGATCGTGTTTCAGTTGCCTTCGGTGCTTTGGTTGGCTGGGCCAGTGGTGCCTCCTGGTGGAGGTGCTGCCGGCCCGGCTCCGGCTGGGCCAGCCGTTCCGCCAGGTCCCCATCCTGGAGGCGGATCGGTTTTGGCGAAGTCTTCCTTCTTGTAGCCTTCTGGTTCAGCTGAGGTCGGGGCACACCCTGGGAGCAGAACTCCCAGAGTGGCTATGGCGAGGAGAAGTCCAGCGAGCTTCTTCATTCGTGTTATTCCGTGCGGAGGGCGTCCCATTGCTTCAGGTAGCCCGCTTCTGCGCATCCCGTGTTTCCGTAGCTAATGCCCTTCGCAAGATCCACCGTGCTGAACGGCTTCACGCTCTTGGCGTGGCTGTCGGCGTAGACGACCGGCGAACCGCCAGCATAGAAGGTGTCGATGACGCCAGGATATTGCTGGGCAGGGGCGCTCCACGGAGCACCGGGGCCTTGACCGGGCAAGGTGCCGCCGTCCGGTCCAATGTCCATGCCGCTCGCTTGGTTGATGATCGAACCCCACGGGCTGAATGCGCCTTCCATCAGGTTTTGATCAGGATCCTTAGTCGATCCCTTCGGGTTGCGGGAGCGCGTCACGAAGAGGATGGTATCAGCAACCAGGCCGATGCCGGTTTGAGATCGGGTGCCGTTCTCGTACCAGTTGGTCGAACCGCTGTCCGACGGACCGTTGAGGTTGATGACGCCTCGGAACCTCCAGCCGCCCCAGCTCGGGCTGCATTGACCTGCAATGACGCCGTTTGCTGCGTAGCTGTACTTCGGTCCGGAGTCGTAGCTGCTGGTCGTCTTGAACGGATCGGTGGGATCCTTGACGATGCCGTAGCTCTTCATGTAAGGCAGAGTGAGCATGATCCAGGACTGTTGCCAGCCAAAGCTGTTGCTCGGACTTGCGTAGCTGCTGACGAACAGGTCGTCATAGTCCGTGGCATAGATCAGGCTCGCGGTGCCGAGCTGCTTGATGTTGGACAGCGATTGAGTTCGCTTGGCGGCGGTCTTGGCTTGGGCAAAGACCGGGAAGAGGATCGCGGCCAGGATCGCAATAATTGCGATCACGACCAAGAGTTCGATGAGAGTGAATGCACGATTTTTACTCATAGCGTGTACCCCCGTTGGTAACGGTTGAGGTATTCGAAAAGAAGGATTCAAATCTTTCGCCAAATTCGGCGGCTTGCTTGTTTGGTCGGGCGAAGGCGAGGCTGTTGGCGTGGCTCGAGAAAGGCCGGACGCACCACTCTTCTTCGGGGGCTCCGCAGGAACCGCGGATGACCAGATTCACGCCCAGGCGGATGGTGACCGGAGGTCGGTCATCGCCTTCTAGGCGGAGTCGAACTCGTTCGGCCACTTCACCGGCAACCTGCGACCAGTCCATGTCGATGGTCGTGAGTCGGCGCTTGCCAAACGTGAACGGAACATCGTTGCCGAAAGCCACGATCGCGATATCTTCCGGCACGCGCAGCCCTGCGTCCTCAATCGTTTGCACGACGTAGGGCATCAAGAAGTCGTCCATCACGAAGAGGGCGTCTGGGCGATCGTTGTCGCGAAGTCGTCGCTCCAAGTGCCCCATGTAGGGCTCGGCTTGGTTCGATGTATAGCAGAACGAGAAATTCTTGGCGTCGGGTTGCACGCTCTCGTGGAATTGCCCGAGGAGATATCCGCTGAACCGGAGATGGTTCGTTCGGAGCATGTCCATCATTCCCGTGATGGCTATTTGCTTACGTCCGAGTCGGGAGAGGTGACTCGCCGCCAGCCAGCCGCCCATCAGGTGATCTTCCGTCACCAGGTCGGCTTGGGTGATGTTGGGGAATTCGTGTTGGACGCAGATCACGGGCATCTGCTTGAAGGTGTCTCCAACTTCATCGAGGTTGAGGTAACCCTTTTTCGGCCAGACGATGGCGGCGGCGAAGCCTTCCTCTTTGGCAAAGCGGAGGGCTCCCTCGACCCCGTGAGTTCGTGAATCCACGTGGACGAGGTGAAGCCCCAGGTCTTGGAGATGCCTGTTCGTTTGAAGAAAGAGAACTTGGTTGACCGTGTCGGTGTGGTCGATGTAGGCGACGTTGGTGGTCTTGGTGGCCAGCTTACCGCGCTTGGCAATCACGCCTCGGTTCGGGCTCGCTTCGGCCCATCCGGAATCGATCAGAGCTTGAAGAGCTCGGCGAACGGTGGTTCGGCTGACATGGAATCGCTCTTGCAGCTCCTTCTCGGTAGGAAGGAGGCTGCCCGCAGAGAAGACCGCCTCGCGGACATCCTCTCGTAGGAGTTCCGCGACATCTTGGTACCCGTACTTTCGGGCTGGGGTCTGCGTTGACCGTGCCATGTCGTTTCAAAGTATACAAGATGTTTGCCAAGATGTAAACAGGAATTTTAAGTAATGTTTCAGAACGTGTACAATGAGTGTGCAAAAGGTACTCGGTTGAGTGCGAGGCGACGATGATGTTGAGCTCTGTGATGATGTTGGCCCTGGGACAGGGCGATGCTGTTGAAGCGAAGGTTGTAGTTCAAATCCAGGTTCCCGCGCAGGTAGCGGGAAATCCCTACGAGCCTTCCGAGAACGATGCGGTTGTTGTCTTCCGGGTCGGCTCAAAGGAGGAACGGCGGATCGCCTTCTTCGATGGCAAGGGGTGGACAGCGCGTACACTTGCCGTCGCCGGGACAAAAGTCTCAGGGCAGCTGATGCTGAATGGCAAATCGGTCGGTAGCTCATCGCCGGCTTCCGTCTTCGGCACCGATCTCCCGCTCGGAGGCATGGTGAAGGTTGATCCTCAAGCTCCGACCCGGTTTGTCTTGAGCAACGGCGAGCCGTTTCTCCCGTTCGGGACGAACACCTCCTGGGAGAACGAGGCGGTTCCCGATCTGACCGCCTACTTCGCCAAGCTTTCCGCGAACGGAGGAAACTGGGGTCGGGTCTGGGCCAACCACTGGGACAGGAAAAATCCCTACATGAAGCCTGATGGCACCGGCCCGAAACTGGGTTGGATGCTTCCTGAAGCTCTTGGGAAATGGGATCGTGTGGTCGCTGGGGCGGAGAAGCACGGGATTCGGTTCCAATTTGTTCTCTTCCACCACGGATTGTTCAGCACGGATGTGAATCCGAACTGGGATATGCATCCGTGGAATGCGAAAAACGGCGGATTTCTCAAGACCCCGACCGAGTTCTTCACCAACGCGACCGCCAAGCGCTTGACCAAGAACTGGCTGCGCTACGCGGTGGCTCGGTGGGGCCACTCTTCGAGCATTTTTTGCTGGGAGCTGTTCAACGAAGTCGAATGGGTCGAACCGGCGCGGAAAGGGAACTGGAAGCTCATTTCCGATTGGCACGGCGAGATGGCGGACTATTTGAGATCCATCGATCCGTATGATCGAATGGTCTCGACCAGCTCTCACATGGATCACCCCGAATTGTGGGCGAAGATGGACTTCATTTCACCGCACGGATATCCTCCGAGTGTGCTCGGCATGGTCAGTGGGATGACAAAGGACGCGAAGAAGCCGCAGTTCTTCGGCGAGTTTGGTGGGAACGAGTACGTGAAGGAGGCCGAGGCGAAGATCGTCCGCGACGGAATCTGGGCAAGTTTGCTGCGCGGACACTCGGGTGTCGCAAGCTACTGGTATTGGGATCGCATGGAGGAAGCCAAGATCTGGCCCGAAATGAAGGCGGCAAGCGAAGCCATTGCAAAAGGCCGGTTTGCCGTGCGCGGGAAGGGAATTGCTCAGCCCGTTTCTGTGGCGACGACGGGCCGAACCGATTTGGAGATTCGGCCGGGCGTGGGCTGGGGCAAAACCACCAAGTTTCGCTTCTCTCTGCCTGAGGAAGCGACTGGTGAGCATCTGGGCCAACTTTCGGCTTACTTCAACAATCCCAAGGGCGGCAATGGTGCGCTCTTCGCCGAGCCGCTTCGGCTGAGCTTTACCCTGGCCAGTCCAGGCAGCCTCCTGCTTGATGTCGCTGAAATCTCCGGCGGGGGCGCAGCGGTGCGGATCAGCGCAATTCGAAACGGAAAGGACGTGACGCTTGCCGAGAAAACCTGGCCTGGCAAGCAGGAAAATCCGGGCGATGTGACCGTCCAGCTACCCGCAGGCAAGCACGAGATTGTGATCACCAGCTCGGGAGCCGACTGGTTCAGGGTCGCCAGGATCGCGATTCCAGGCCTGTCCCCAACGGTTTTCGGCATGGCTTTTCGAGATGGTGATTTCGCGGCCCTTCGGCTGCGGGGCGAATCCAGCGTCGCAAAGGGCGATTCGGCCACTATTTCTCTCCCAGGGATGCCAGACGGCACCTATGCGGCAGAGATTTTGAACTTCGATACGAAGGCTTGGTCGAATCAGAGTTGGATGGTCAAATCTGGCCGCCTCTCTGCGCCCTTTGTGATGCCGGGCGAAGACGTGGCTGTCTTGCTCACAAAAAGCGCTCGGTGATCACAGTGATGGATCATGGAGAATCGGTGTATGATCCGGTTTCTCCATGATCCAAGAGCTTGAACTTCTGCGGCAGACTGCTCGGTCTCAATTCCCCTCCATGGCCCGACCTGAGGCATTTTTGGAAAATGCCGGCGGGAGTCAGGTTCCTGGGGTGGTCATCCAGGAGATCGCGCGATTCTTGCGCGAAGATTACGTGCAGACCGGCGCGGGCTATCCGCCGAGTGATCGGGCGACTCAGGTGGTCGAGGATGCGCGCCAATTCTGCCTGGAATTCTTTGGCGGGGAAGCCAGCGGGAAGGTCGCGTTTGGGCCATCTTCAACGAATCTGGTGTTTCTGTTTGCGTGGGCGCTCGGGCACACCCTCAGTTCCGGCGATGAGATCATCCTGAGCGTGGCGAACCATGAAAGCCACCTCTCGCCGTGGAAATGACTTCAAGACCAGGGAGTCAAAATTAAGTGGTGGCGCGTTGATCCGATCTCCGGGCAGTCATCGCTGGATGATTTGGCCGCGCTTCTCACGCCTCGCACCAAGATTGTGTGCTTCTCCGAGACGAGCAATCTGGTCGGAGACATTCTGGACGTACGCGCGATCACAGAGATGGCTCACCAGGTCGGAGCCATCAGTGTGGTGGACTGCGTGGCGAGTGCAAGCCACACCCCTCCAGCAGTGGATGACTGGAAGGTGGATGCGGCTTTTTACAGTCAGTACAAGGTCTACGGCCCCCATTTCGCTGCGATGTTTTTAAGCACTGGCCTGCTCGAACGGCTCTCCGCGCCCGGGCTCAAGTTTCTCCCGGCAGGAACGAAGCGGTTTGAACTCGGCTGCCTCCCTTACGAGATGCTCGCGGGGATGCTCGCTCTGCGGAACTACTTTGCTCTGCTGGCTGGTCACGACGAATATCGGGGGAGAAGCACCATCGTTGAGTCTGGCCGGAGCATGAAGATCCTCGAAGATCCTCTTGAAGACCGATTGATCCAGTATGTATCCACTCGACCAGACCTGCGATTGCTCGGGCCGAACCAATCGGGGAAAAACCGCCAACCGACGTTCAGCTTGACTCACGATCGCATGCCGTCTCAAGTGCTTGCGCGCGAGCTCCAGGCTCGTGGGCTGTGGGTGCGTCACGGAAACATGTACGCCTGGAGACTCTGCGAAGCGCTCGGGCTGGATCCCGAAGATGGCGTCTTGCGCATCAGCGCGGTGCACACGAATACCCCGGAGGAAATTGAGCGGGTGTGCGAAGCATTGGATCAATTCTTGCCAAATGTGAGCTGAGTCACGGCGCGCTCCTGAGACTTCCCGAGTAAGGTTGCGTCTAAGTTAACAAGACTTGACTCACTACGGAGCTTGAATCAGAGGAGATGCGCCACACCCACCACATGACCACGGCGGTCGCCGAGCGGCTGCTGGAGCTGATCCACGATCTCGGCGAGTGCCAGGACGCCCGCGAAATCTTGGTGGCCGGCTTCCGACATTTAAGGTTCCTGTTCGGTGAATTCAGCGTCGCCGCCTTGCTCGTGGACTTTGACGAGGGGGCCCGGTGGATGCTGCTGCCGATGGAAAGCCCCTACGCTCCTTCTTGGGGCGGTGTGGCTCACCACATGGTGCCTGCCGGAACCGACATTGATAGCTTGATCCTGCAGCTCGGTCGCGATGTCACAGGCTGGTTGGAGAACGATTCGGCTCTCAAAGGCGTGCTTCGACAATCGCGGGAGCCGTTCCGAGTGACCGATGATGTCGTGGCCATCCGCCTCGGTGCCCTCACGGGATCGCCGTGTCGATGCTTTTGGGCGGCTGGTTGGAAAAGACCGAGCGGTCAATTTGCCTGGATGATCCTCGGATTCCCCGAGACTCACGCCTGGCCCGAAGGCAGTCTGCAAACGTACGCCCGAACCGTTGAAACCACGAGCCGGATGGCGTTTTATCCCTCGCTTCTTCAATCGGTGCGCAAACAAGAGGAGGTGAACCATTCGATTCGCCGCAACATCGTTCACGATCTCAAAACTCCCCTCACCGTGATCAAAGGGTACGCAGAGACACTGCTGATTCCAGGAGTCTGCGATGATGCCGAGATGAGAGATGAACTCCTTCAAGGCGTGGTGGAGAGCTGCGACCGTTTGTTGGATGACATTAAAGAAATCATCGAGCCTCTGACCGGGGTCTATGTGCCTCAGCGAGCCGAGATGGATCTTGCGACGACCCTCCAAAAGGTCGTCATGGCGGAGAGACATACCGAACGGTCTAAAAGTCACCAGTTGGTGCTGATGGGCACAGATGCGCCAGCTCCGTACCACGGAGATCGACGGAAGTTGATGAGGGTTTTCGAGAATCTGATCTCGAACGCAGTGAAGTACTCGCCTGGTCACGGCAAAACCGTGACAATCCGTCTCCAGCGCGGGCCGGGCGAATACGCTGTCTCGATCCACGACGAAGGGCTGGGAATGACCGATGTCCAGCTGGCCCGGGTGCTCAATCGGGGCGGCAGGGTGGTGGAAGAGACCCTCGGAATTGAAGGAAGCGGGTTTGGCCTTTCGAGCTGCCAATTGGTTCTCGAAGCTCACGGAGGCCGCTTGGACGCACGATCAGAGCCAGGCAAGGGCTCGATCTTCGCCGCGATTCTCCCAGATTCCCCCGAGAGCACATAGAAGACTGATAAGTCTATTCAGCCCCCCTGCGCGCGAACCCCTAGGACGGAGTGTTAAGCCTTGTATAATCATTGAGACCCGCCCGGTGTTTCGTCGCGAGCGACCCGATGCGCGTCAACTTCCTCTTTTGGTGACGGCATGACGAAATACATTTTTGTTACGGGTGGCGTGGTGAGTTCCATTGGCAAAGGCATTACGAGCGCCAGCCTGGGCCGCCTGCTTCGGAACCGAGGCTACACGGTCGCTCCCGTCAAGCTTGATCCTTACATCAACGTCGATGCGGGCACGATGAACCCGTACCAGCACGGTGAAGTTTTCGTCACCGATGACGGCACAGAAACCGATCTCGACCTCGGCCACTACGAGCGGTTTCTCGATGTCAACTGCTCCAACGCAAGCAGCGTCACCACGGGCAAGGTCTACCGGAATGTCATCGAAGCCGAGCGACGCGGCGACTATCTCGGCGGCACGGTGCAGGTCATTCCGCACGTCACCAACGAGATCAAGCGACTCCTGATCGATGCCGGTCAAAAGGAAGAAGCCGACATTGTGTTGGCTGAAATCGGCGGCACAGTCGGCGATATTGAGTCTCTGCCGTTTCTTGAAGCCATCCGCCAGATTCGCAAGGAATTCGGCAAAGAAAACACGCTTTTCGTTCACGTCACCCTGGTTCCGACCGTCGGGCCATGGGGCGAAATCAAGACCAAGCCGACCCAGCACAGCGTCATCAACATGCGCCAAATCGGCATCTCGCCGGACGTTTTGGTCTGCCGCTGCGAAGAGCCGATGCCGGACGATGTGAAGGAAAAGATCAGTCTCTTCTGCGACGTACCGATCGAAGCCGTGGTGGAGAGTCTGACTGCGGAGACGATTTATGAGGTGCCCCTTATGTACGAAAAGCTCGGACTTGGGAACCTCGTCTGCGAGCGACTCGGACTGAAAAACGATGGCCTCGACCTCACCGAATGGGAAGAGATCGTCAAGATCTTGAAGGAACCCAAGCACACCTGCCGCATCGGGGTGGTGGGCAAATACACGAGCAACGGCGACGCTTACAAGAGCATTGGCGAATCGCTGGTTCATGCCGGGATCTCCAACGATGCGCGGGTGAAGATCGAGTGGATTGAGAGCGATGTCTTCGAGGGCGAAACCGGCCTGAGCGACGAAAAGGTCGCCGAAATGCTCGATGGGCTGGATGGATTGGTCGTCGCTCCTGGCTTCGGCACCCGGGGGATCGAAGGCAAAATTCGTGCGCTCAAGTACGTCCGCGAGCAAGGAATTCCGTTCCTGGGCATTTGTCTCGGCTTGCAGATGGCGGTCATTGAATACGCCCGGAACGTCTGCGGACTCGAAGGCGCAAGCAGCGAGGAATTCGATACCGATAAGTCCAAAACACCCTATCCGGTCGTCCACTTCATCCCAGATCAAACCGGGATCACTCACAAGGGCGGCACGATGCGGCTGGGTTCTTATCCTTGCCATCTGACCGCGAACTCACTCGCTCATAAGCTCTATGAAGGCTCGCCAATCAACGAGCGGCATCGCCACCGATACGAGGTGAACAACGACTACCGCGAACTCCTGATCCAGCACGGATTGATGGTGAGCGGGGTCTCGCCCGACTATCGTCTGGTCGAGATGGTGGAGCTGCCCACGCACCCGTTCTTCATTGCCACTCAGGCCCACCCAGAGTTCAAGAGTCGTCCGAATCGCCCGGCTCCGCTTTTTGCGGGATTGGTCGAGGCGGCCCTCCGGCGGCAGGCTCGGGTTCTGATCTAGCGGTGTAAGGTCCTGGGGTCGGCTCGCCGGAATCCCCAAGGGCGAGTGGGGAAAACCTTCATAATTCGAGGGCTATGGACTCCCCCCGCCGCAATTCTGGCCCAGAGGATTTCGATACCTTTAGGCGGCGACTCATTCTCAAATCCACTCCTTTGGGGAAGGATGAGCGGGCGGAGTGGTTCGAGGCCTTCTGCAATGTTGTGCAGAAAGCGTTCCCGAACCAAGAGATGCGTTTGAACAAGCCCGGTGTCGCTCACCGCATGTTTGCCGCTGAGATCTCGGTTCCCAAAATGAAGCCGGGTCAGTTGGTGAACTTCCTCAAGGAGTTCGAGCAGATCTTTGTTGAGGGAACCCCCGTCACCGTGGAGGCTCTCCACACCACGATTTTCGAAGATCGTCTGGATGCGATTTGGGAATTCGCGATGGATCTGGGAGATGCCTACGTGACCGGCGCTGTGAAGCTGCGAAACGCTGACTTCGGTCTTTTTGAGTATCTGCCGGACGAGCGACCCGATTTTGAGAATCGTCCCCGCCGACCGGGTGGCTATGGCGACCGGGATAACCGAGGAGATCGAGGTGGTCGACCAGGCTACGACCGTGGACCCCGTCCCGACCGAGGCGGAGATCGCCCGTGGCAAGATCGCGGCCCTCGTCCCGGTGGAGATCGTCCTTGGCAAGACCGAGGCCCTCGACCTGGTGGAGATCGTCCGTGGCAAGACCGCGGCCCACGTCCTGGTGGAGATCGTCCGTGGCAAGATCGTGGCCCACGTCCTGGTGGAGATCGTCCATGGCAGGATCGTGGCCCGCGCCCGGATCGCGGCGGTGATCGCCCGTGGCAAGATCGCGGCCCTCGTCCGGATCGTGGTGGAGATCGCCCCTGGCAAGACCGAGGCACACGCCCAGATCGCGGTGGAGATCGCCCCTGGCAAGACCGAGGCCCTCGCCCAGAACGCGGTGGCGATCGCCCCTGGCAAGACCGACGCCCTCGCCCAGATCGCGGTGGCGATCGCCCCTGGCAAGACCGAGGCCCACGCCCAGATCGCGGTGGAGATCGCCCCTGGCAAGACCGAGGCCCTCGCCCCGATCGCGGTGGAGATCGCCCCTGGCAAGACCGAGGCCCTCGCCCCGATCGTGGTGGTGATCGCCCTTGGCAAGACCGAGGCCCACGTCCCGGCGGAGATCGCCCGTGGCAAGATCGCGGTGGCGACCGCCCTAGAGGAGACCGCCCTTTCGATAATGATCGCGGCCCATCTCGCGAATTTCCAGGGTCAGACCGACCTTATCGTCCTCGACCATCGGGCGGAAGACCTCCTTCATCGTATGGAAAAGGCGGTCCGAAATTTGGCCCAAAAGGTCGTCGGGACGGCCCGCCAAAACGCAAACCGTCAGGTGAATAAAGGCGGGCTTCCCACCTTCGCCGGTCAGCCAAACTTCTGAGGGTCGGGCGTACGCCTTGATCGCGGCCGGGTCAATGGTTTCCTGTGCCGAGAAAACCCGAGTGAGTGCTTCCAGAGCCTGAGAGATCTGTTCGCGGGTCAGGAGGCCCGTCGGGAGTTCAAGTTGCAGGTGCGGCATGGCCTATTGTGGCCTGCTCTCGCTTCACTTCGACTCTGCCCTGGTTCGTGCTTACCCGTGCATCACTCGGAAGAAGTGGTCAAAGAACTCGCGCGACTTGATCGTCGCGGCGACTCGGTCGTTCCCCGGCCCGCTTTCGAAGTAGGTGTGGGCATCTTCTGGCGTCGAAATCACGCGACCTTGAGCGTAATCGCAGAGATGCGGCTCGAAAATCGCGGCCGCCGCCAGAGGATCATGGAAAACCAGATGCGGCGTGTGGCTGAACCAGTGCTCCGCCATGCTCGCAACGCACTCCAGAAGATCGCCGGTGAACTGCTGGCGAATTTCATCAGCAGGCAGAGCGCACTGCAGAGTGACATCGAGCCCGAACCAGGTGTGCGTGGGGCGCTTGCTCGCGGCAACAATCCCACATGCCGCGGGGTCGCATTTACAATTCCACTCGTGATTCTCGTGACCGAAAAAGGCACCCGCCATGGAGACAATGTTCTTGAGGAGGAAAGGGATCTCCGGATCGAGAGCAAAGAGCAGGGCAATGTTGCCGAAGGGGCCAATGGTCAGGAGAGTGATTTCGCCGGGACGGGAGCGAATGGTGTCACGCATAAACTCGACGGCAGAATTGGGCTGACGATCGAGTCGATGAGGAAGGTGGGAGATGGCCTCGTACTGGGCTGTCCAGGGTTGTCCGGGGCCATGGGCGAGGGCGTCCGATCGTCCGGCCACGATGGGAATATCTTCGCGCCCGGCAATCCGGCAGAGAACTTCCGCGATAGCCGCGCGTTTGTTCACATCACCGGTCACCGTGGTGATACCGAGCAACTCCGCGCGTGGCTGCCGCAAGAGGTATGCGATGGCAACCGCATCGTCAATATCGTTGCCTGGATCGGTATCGAGGAGAATCGGAACGGTGTCTATCCTTTCATTGTATCCATCGGAGAGAAGGATATGGGTTAAGCCTTAATTCTTGACAAAAAGAAGTATTTTCTTTGACCCAAGGCCCGGGAGGTGGCGGGGGTAGTTTGATGGGTAGGGGCAACCAGTGGAACGAACAGAGAGACCAATTCGCGTCGGAATTCTTACCGCCGGCGGTGACTGCGCCGGACTCAATGCAGTCATCGCCGCAGCCGTCAAGTACGGCACGACTCTCGGCTACGAGTTCATTGGGTTCAGAAGGGGGTACGAAGGGGTGCTCTCTCCCACCGATACGTTGGAGCTGACTCCGGACACCGTCCGCGGAATCAGCCATCTCGGCGGCACAATCCTACATTCCACCAACCATGGTCGGTTCGGCGCCAAAAAAGGGGAAGGCGAAGTGGCACGGATCCCCGACGAAGTTCTTCAGGAAGCCAAGTCAAATCTGGAAAGCCTGGGCATTGATTGGCTCATTGTCATCGGAGGGGATGGAAGCCTGAGCGGGGCCCTCCAGCTTTCGGAAATCGGCGTGAACGTCGTAGGCGTTCCGAAGACGATTGACAACGATCTTGCCGCGACGGATCAAACCTTTGGTTTCAGCACCGCGCTGAGCGTCGCGGTCGATGCGATGGATCGGGTTCACACCACGGCAACGAGCCACGACCGCGTGCTGTTCGTGGAAGTGATGGGCCGAAACACGGGCTGGATTGCCCTCAAAGCGGGCTTGGCCGGGGGAGCGTCGGCGATTCTCGTGCCGGAGTTCCCGTTCCACATCGAAGATCTGGTTGAATTTTTGCGGGAGCGCAAGCACCAGCCGACAACGTCCGCCATCGTGATGGTGGCAGAAGGGGCCATTGTTGAAGGCGGTCGGGTCTCTGACGGGGTGATCGCCGGTGGCGAGACGCATTACGGGGGCGTCTCGAACCAGCTTGTGCGGATGATCGAAGCCATGGCTCCCGGCGAATTTGAAATGCGCGCCACGATCTTGGGGCACATGCAGCGGGGAGGCACCCCGAATGCTCGAGATCGCAACTTGGCTCGAGCTTACGGAGTGGCTGCGATCGATGCAATTTTGGAAAACCAAGCTCGAACCATGGTGAGTTTGCGAGACAACGATATCCTGCTGGTGCCTCTGGACGAAGCCGTGAGCAAGTTGAAGACGGTCGGCCCAGATACCCTGGAATACCGCACCGCGCGCAAACTCGGAGTGTTTATCCACGCCTAAGCCAGGATTCTTGTACGGAACGGTTCTGCCACCCGGAAACGGGATCTGTTGAAAAGAGTGTATAATGAGTACGCAAGTTTTCCGCTCTCCTGAATTAGCCGAGATTCCGCTCCGAAAGACAGCGCCCGAACCCCAGCTCACGAAGAAAGATATCCGAAAACGCGCACGACTGGCGGCATGCCGCCTTGGAGCAATTAAGAAATTGGCTACGAAATCTCTCTACGTGGGAAATCTGTCTTACTCGACGAGTGAGCAGGGTTTGTTGGACGCATTCAGCGCTTTTGGCGCTTCTAAGGCCCGAGTGGTCGAAGGTCGCGGCTTCGGATTCATTGATGTTGAAGAAGAGCACATGGACGCCGCAATCGAGGCGATGAACGGTAAGGAAATCGACGGTCGCAAGGTTGTCGTGAACGAGGCTCGTCCTCGTCCTGAGCGCCCGAGCTACGGCGGTGGCGGCGGCG
>Ga0209572_1000247_pt1 | contig 107343 bp, 97 predicted proteins | sample EBPBio232012_DNA_FD_185867 | JGI IMG/M metagenome (GOLD analysis project Ga0209572, IMG submission 185867) | Wastewater treatment Type I Accumulibacter community from EBPR Bioreactor in Madison, WI, USA - Reactor 1_1/23/2012_ DNA (SPAdes)... | ecosystem: Engineered > Bioreactor > EBPR >...
CTGCTTGCCAAGGCGCTTACCGTAGTAGATTCCTTTTGTATGTGAACAGTGGGGGCATTTTTTTACTCATCATGCTAAGACTACAGATAAACCTTGGTTTTACCAAGCAAAAGCGCTATGGATTGGGACAAAAAACAACCAAAATTTTGGATTAAGCCGACATTAACAAAGCTCATTTTGCCGAAATATTCGGCGAAGGCATATTTTGTGGTGCATTTGCTGTCGGGTATCCTCACCCGGACAATGCCGTTGTTGATAAAGATCGATAACCTAAGATCGTTTAGTAAGTTGCTTAAAACTCCCTGCGTCGAGATTTCTTAGCTGCCTTATAACAATACGCACTCCAGATCGGCCCGTTGAACAAATCGAGATAAGTTGGATAATACCCTTTACTGGTTTGCCATACCGTATAAGCTTCATTCCAATACGGGCATTATCTGTCAGAAATTGTTCCTTTAGCCCAATCGCATATGATAAACGAGGTGATGACTGGAGACACTCTTCGGATCGTTTTTGGAGCGTACGTCGTGAGAGGGTAGAAGGAAATGCCGCTTTCCATTGAGCGTCGGTGAGCTTCTTGGTGTAGTGCGCCTGTTCGGCGCTCTTTGTTTGTGATATACCGCTACTTACAATACGGTACCGGTAAGCCGGCCGGGCAATACTTGCGAGTTCTCCCTGCATGGATATACGTATCCATAAATCAAAATCTTCAGTGGGTCCGCAGGTGCCTGAATAGCCGCCAGCTTTTTCAAAAGCGCTTTTTCGAAACATAACGCCAGCGTGCCCGAACGGGTTGCGCACTAGCATGGCTCTTCGAATATCTTCATCGCGTGTTAATCCGCAGACTGTTTCGATGAAAAAACCTGATTCATCGATAATCTCAAAGCCACCACCAACAAGGACAATATCCTCGTTCTTTTGTAATATAGATGATTGAAGAGCGAGGCGATCTTCAAAAGAAGGGTCGTCGGCATCGGCACGTGCGATATACGCACCTTTTGCCTTTGCTATAGTTTCGTTTAGTGTAGTAACAAGCCCCTTGTTTTTTTGTTGGATTACTACAATGCGGTCATCTCTCTTTGCATAGGCCTCTAATATATCCTGCGATCCATCCGTTGACCCATCATTCACCGCTAGTAGTTCATAGTCGCGGAATGTTTGACGTACTATACTATCTAGCGTTTCTGCCAAATACTCGGCGGCGTTGTAGACGGGCAGAACAATTGATATAAGTGGAGTGTTTGATTTTTTTGCCATATATACTGATAACTAGTATATCATAAGAATCTATTGATAATGCTTATGACATTTTGTACAATAAAGGAGGTAATATATAGACGGATAACCGCTGCATGAACATACAAACACGTAAACGAAGTAAAAAACCGCTAGTAACTATAGTAATTGTAGCAATTATATTGCTGGCAGGTGGTACTGTGTATGCTTATGCTAATAACCTGCTTCCCTTCCAGGATCGGCAAGAAACAAAAGCGGGGCAAGACGATGCAAAAGAAAACGATGTAAATTACGAAGCGCCATCAGACGATCAAGCTTCCGCTGGAATTGATGCCAAGAAAGATTTTGTCGATAAAAAATATGATACACCAGGCGGCACTCCTGTTAGCTCTGCGGCTTCGGTAGCAATTACCTCAGTAAATGGTTCGTCGGATCGTGTGAGTGTACGTGCTATGGTGAATACGAGTGATGCAGCGGGTGAATGTAGGCTGACGGCAACTGGAGCCGGTGCTCCAGTAGATATGACGGCTGGCCTACAGTCGCAGGGATCATATAGCGTGTGCAAAGGGTTTGATTTGGCGCTGGCAAAAGGCAAGTGGACCATTACTATAGAGTACAAAGATGCTGCAGGTGCGCTATCGAAAGACCAAAAGGAGTATGAAGTAAAGTAGTATGAGTTCTTTTACTGTAAAAAGTATAGCCGCCACTCTGCTAACAGCGTTTGTTAGTGCAGTAGTGTTTGGGGCAGGTGTATCGGCTGCGGATGCGCGTAACTTTAACGCGGGTAGGATTATTGATGACGGTGTATTTACAAATAGTAGCTCAATGTCAGTAGCGGATATACAGAACTTTCTTAACAGCAAGGTGACCTGCGATACTTGGGGTACCAAGCCATCCGAGCTTGGGGGCGGCACGCGTGCTCAGTGGATGGCGGCACGCGGTATATCGCCACCGTTCAGGTGCGTAACAGACTACAGGGAAAACCCTTCTACGCGTGAAAATAACTATGGCAAAAGTAGTGCTCCGGCGGGCTCGATAAGTGCCGCAGAGATCATTTATAATTATTCGCGGCAATTTAATATTAACCCGCAAGTAATCATCGTGACCTTACAAAAAGAAAACGGGCTAATCACCGATGCTTGGCCAACCCCAAAGCAGTTTAGCGAGTCAATGGGGTTTGGGTGTCCTGATAACGTTGCTCCGGGAGCGCCAGCTTGCGACCCGAGCTACGGTTCTTTCTCGGCTCAGGTATACCAGGCCGCACGGCACTTTAGGGGATATATAGATAGTCCGGCGGGCTGGTGGATTCCGTTTACTACTGGCTGGAATTCTATTGCCTGGAGTCCTAACAGCTCATGTGGTCGTGGTGATGTGTATATCGAAAATCGTGCGACCGTTGCCTTGTATAGCTATACTCCCTACCAGCCTAATCAGGCAGCAAAAAATGCCCAATATGGCACGGGTGACGGTTGTAGTGCCTATGGTAATAGAAATTTTTATATGTATTTTACAGATTGGTTCGGTTCAGTATATGACAGTATTTCAACGTCTGGGCTGCAGATTACTCGCGATGGTGCAGGACAGATATTTACTGATAAACCTGTTACCGTAAGCTTTACACTGACAAATCGTACGAAAGCGTCTTATAGCTACAGATATGTTGGAGTGGCGGTACGAGGACCGAGCGGCCAGAACTATGATCCGGGCTGGGCAAGTAATGTAACTATTAGACCGGGTGAGTCATATACCTACAGTAAAACAATTACGCCAACCATAGAGGGCGGCTACACAATGTATATAAGTAGCTATGCCGAGCAGGATGATGCGTGGCGTGAGTGTTTCTTAGATAAAACACAGAGTACTTGCTACACACCAAAAATTATCCAGAAGCCAATAGAAATTGTAGCGACTCCTGCTATAAAGCGTGCCGCAACTAATCAAGATATTGATATGCTGCGCCAAAATCAAGCTTTTAAGGTAGAATATACACTCAAAAATACGAGTGCTACTTACCCTGCCGTTGCGGGCAACGTTATGGTTGCTGGTCGCTCAGCAGATGGAAAAAATAGAGATATGAGAATGCTTAGTGCAGGGACGCTTACACCAAGCCAGACCTATACTTATTCTGACACGCAAACGCTTAATGATGCACCCGGTACCTCATATACTTTTTATGTATCAACAACAAAAGATAGCGGTAAAACCTATGAAGAGCAGGCGTTTGCCGCCAGTAATGGGGTAGCACAGCAGAAGAATGCCACATTAAAACAGGGTGTGAGTTTAATAGAAGGGCCAACGGTGGTGAGTGGCCAGTATGTTGGTGGTGATGTAACAGTACGCATGAAAATAAAAAATAATACTGATGCGCCGGTAGACTTGGGGCGTGTGGGTATTGTAGTACGGGGGCCGAACGGTGAGAACAGAGATCCGGGATGGCAGCGGGTTGATGCGGTACCAAGCTCGGGTGACGGTATCTACACATATCAGGCAACCTTCAAGCCGACAGTGAGTGGTAATTGGAATATCGCATATATGAATACCGCTACGAACTACTCTTGGTGGAATGATACTTACCCTGCCAGTGAAGATTCGCAGGTAAAGCGAAGCACCAACATAACCATAAAAGATGCGACTACGCTTATACAAGGGCCGGTTGTTACAGGGGGTGTACTGCACGTAGGGGCAAAGGCCGAGGTAACGATGAAAGTTAAGACGGTGAGTGCAGATCCTATTGATGTCGGCCGAATTGGTGTGACGGTGCGCGGGCCGAATGGTCAGAACAGGGACCCTTTGTGGGAGCGCGTTGATAATCTATCTGCCGGAACTAATGGTGGTGTGCATACTTATAAGGCAACGTTTATTCCCGATGCCGAAGGGGTATGGGATATAGGGTATATGTATGCTTCTGCAGACTTCTCTACCTGGGATAGTTTACGAATTAAGAGCGAAGATGGGACGGTGCAGCGGTCCATAAAGGTGACAGCCAAGCCTCAAGCCGCTATTGTTTCGGGTATTACGGTATCGGGAGTAGCGCTTGGTGCGCGTCAGGCGCAGGTTACTATAAAAAATTACGGTGATACGGAAATAGATCTAGGTAAAGTTGGTTTGGCGGTACGAGATCCGCAAGGTGCAAACCGTGATGCATGGTGGGAAGATTTTAAGGTTCCAGCTCACTCAGAGCGTACTCATACGGTTGGAGTGAACTTTACTAAGGCCGGCGCCTGGACATTTGAAGTGTTTAGCTATAAGAATGGCACATGGAGTAATAAAGCGATCAAACCAGAACCCACGGCGCAGCAGTGGATAAAAGTAACCGCTCACTAAGATCTACGAAATATCTTTTGATAAGTGTTCAGCAAATTGCTGTTTTGAATGCTGAGTCTTTAGAAGTTGTTGAGCATTTGTAGCAAGCTTTAAGCGTAGCGAGTTATTGCCTGCTATTTCGGTAAGAGCGTCAATATATACATCGGCATTTTCATAGTCTGCGATAGGTTTGCCGGTTGTGGAGGTTATAAATTCTGCTATACCCCCTACGCTTGACGCGACTATAGGTAAGCCTAGGCTGGCTGCCTCAAGCAGTATGTTTGGTATACCATCATTTTCTGACGTATAGAGGAATATGTCATAATCGGCGGTAGGAATCGACGATAGACCATTAAAAGTACCTTTGTATGTTACTGCATTTGGCAATACCGAAAGGTCTAGGGCGGAATAGCCATCTTGGAATGAACCGTAAACATCTATATGGAACTGTTCAGGAAGTAACTTGGCGATAGAAAGCAGTATATCTGGACGTTTTTGCTTGGCGACACGGCTTGCCCATAAGACCCGAACATGCTTAGTATTGAGTGATTCTTTGGGTAGGGTGAGAGTATAATCTACCGGTTGGTAATGAGTATGAAACTTTTCGTCATAGTAGCCGTACTCTTCTTTTAGGCTGGGAATAATCGAGCTATTATCAGTAAATACTTTATCAATTGCATCGTAGGCAAAAGGTAAGCCAGAGTGAACGTGACCTGCAATACGTCCTTGGTTATCGGTGTCCTCGCAAAAGGCAAAGGCATATACTGTGAGCGGTGCAATGAGTTTTTGGTATAGTTCGGCAAAGCGGAACATTAGGGGTGACTGAGAGATATGTAGCCGGGGTGTGCGGCCCTGCACAATGAAGCGTGCCATAAGCTGCAAGCGCAATGTTTCAGATAAATGGCCGGTAAGATTACCAAAATCTATGAAATCCACCTTTTTAGGTAGTCGCTCTTTCCAGCTAGTATCGCCGGGCTCGGTAGTAACGACTACAATATGCCAGTCGGGGTGAATTTCATGGAGTGTTTTAACGTAGCGAAGCGCTACTAGCTCTGCACCGCCTGGCGCAAGGTAAGGAACGAATAACACATAGTCAGGAGTAGCGGTTAGCGGCCGGGCAAGGGCAGTAAGCAGGGTGCCAAGTTCGTACATTTCGGAGTGATACAAAGGAATATTCTCTACGAGGTGCTCGTCAGGAAAAAGCTGTTTTTCAAGTTTGTGGATTGCGTGCCATTCGTCCATCAGCCAATCGGGGAATCGGTGAGGCTTCTGAGGGCTTATTTGTTTGCGTAGCTTCGATAATGCTTTTTTAGAGTACAGCTCGTAGGTCTTGCTGCGTTTAGCGGTGCGGTGTGCGGCAACAAGTGAACGTTTTACGGCCTGCTTAAGGCGAGCCGCCTGCTGTCTACCGGTTTCTTGAATAGTAGTAGACTGATCGCTGAACGAGGAAGTATCGATAGACCTAAGGTAGTCAAAATTAAGTAAGTCCGTATAACGAACAGTCCTCCTATCGGCGGCTTGCTGTGTCATAAGGGAGATATCTTTGCGGCGTACAAAAAGAATGGTTTCGGGTACGATTTTATGGGGAATATCTGCCGCAAGCGTCTCCGAGTTAAAGTGCCAGTCTTCAGACCCGTAACCCTCGACATTGGGTTGGTAGGGAAATTGCTCGAAGACGCTTCTTGGTGCTATGACTGCCGAATCCCACCTATTCGCCCATGTCATAATAATAGCGTCTTCCGCCTTGCTGCGCGAATCAAACTTTTCCCAAATAACGTCTTGCGTGCCAAAATTGATCGAATAGTGGGTATGAAGAACGAGTGGCTTTTTTGTTTCGGTAAGCATGGAAACACCTTTAAAAAACCAGTTTTCTGATACAAGGTCATCGGCATCGAGCGTGGCGATAAAAGTACCGCTTGCCTCGGCAATTCCATAATTGCGCGATAGCGCTAAGTCGCCAAAGCTTACAAAGTGTAGCGATACGTTATTTCTTTGCGAATACCATTCGAAGTATTGGGAAGTTTGCTGATCGCCATTATCAATGGTAACAATGATTTCGTAAGGTATGTTGTTATCTTGTAGCGCTTGCGTAGCCCGTTCGACGCTTAGCATGGTTTTGTGGGCTAGGCGGCCCTCCCTATGTGCGGCGATAATGATAGAAAGAAGAGGCTGCTTCATATCAACCAGTGTAACATTAATATATAAGGCTCGCTATCCATAGAGGACACATGATCGCTACCAAACAGAGCCCTGATAGATATACGTACTTTTCGAATGAATGCACTCGCTGAATGGTAATTCGGCACGCCAGTGTGACACCAAAACTAACAAAGACGATCAGTGGTATGAGGTATCTGCCCTGTAGGCCGCCAAGTGTGGTAGCACCAACAGGATTGTAGTTAAGATACATCATAAGAGCGATGCCGCCAATGATAGCTACGGGTACTAGCAAGAATATCGCAGCATATAGGCGCTGTATTTGCTTTCCGCGGGTGCAGGCGTATAGTGTGGCGGTAGCAATAAAAACTATCGAAATGAGTACGAGCGCTTGGGGAACGGTGCTAAACACAACTTGGAGAGGATGGTCGAGTGAAGGCACGGTTTCGGTGGCGAATGTACGAATAAATGCGGTAACTATATCTGTTGGAGCGGTAAGTATATGGTGTAGTTGGGCGCCGGCATTTGGCTCACTGGTGCCGGCATTGACGGTAAGATACTGTGTTCGGGTAGCGTCGCTCATGATGTGGTTCCATAGCAGGCTCGGCACTACGATTGCGGCTGCTAATGACGATCTTGCTATAAGGTCTTTGCGGTGATCCCTTGAGAGCCTAAATAGTAGGAGTGGCAGGGATAATAGAATGTAAGGAAGCTTGAGTAAGGGGAGTGCAATGCTAGCCACGATAGCCAAGGCAATAACGGTTTTTGAAGGCTTTTTACTAACAAGGCGATGGTAACAGGCTGCAAGAAGGAGTGATAAGGCTACGAGTAGGCCGTCAATACCGAGCGAGCTACACAGCACTAATACAAACGGCGATAATGCAATCGCTGCAATCACCCAGCGGAACCGGCTGCCGGCTACAAGCAAAAATGCCGTAGTGCAAAGCACTGCTGTAGCTATCACATTGCCTAATCGGCCAAGGTGGATAGCATTTCCTGCTGAGCTGTTGGTCACGCGTGCGATACCAAAACCAACAGCTGATGGTAGATAGCCTACCGCGGCGTAGGAATTGGCTCCCCAAAAATCAGTCAAAATAGGTTCCGAATCTATAGGGGCTTGAGCGGCCTTGTTAGCGTCGATAAGGCCGCTAGCGGTAGAGGGGCAACGCGTAACCGAAGCGCTTAAAACACAGCTAGCGTTGCTGCTTAAGGCTGTCTTTGCATCTGCTGCAGCTGTAGCTAATGTAATAAGTGAGTCAGAAGTATAGTCGCCATACACTGTTATGGGCGTACCTGCGGCTGTGTGCCATGGACCTATTTTTTGCACAAATACACTACCGCGCGATACTGCATCGGCACGGTAGGCGTGTACCGATTCGTCGTGACCCCAACCATAAGGAATAAGTAAGCTAAGTGCGGTGCCTATAGCAATTAGCAATAAAAATAGTAGCCCCGCCTCCCTATTAAATGCTTGAATACGCTGTAAAAGACTAGTCATATACGGTGTCTATAGTATATCATTAAGAAAGTAATGGCAGAGAATGTGTTTAAGCAAAAAGCAGCACTGATTATACCGGTGTATAACGAAGGTAGTGTTATTCGCGATGTTGTAAAGCATGCTAAGAAAAGTTTTACAAACATAGTGTGTGTTAATGATGGCAGCCAAGATAACACACGTGAAGAAATTTTACGTTCAGGCGCCTATTTAGTAGATCATCCTATAAATATGGGACAGGGCGCAGCGCTGCAAACCGGCATAGAATTTGCGCTGACTTTGGATGTTGAGTACTTTGTCACCTTTGATGCTGACGGGCAACACCGAATCGAAGATGTAAAAACGATGCTGGAGCGTATAAGTAAGGGCGATGTTGATATAGTGCTTGGCTCGCGATTCTTGGGTAGCGCAGTAGGTATAAAAACCTCTAAAAAGGTCCTTTTAAAGGTGGCAACGCGCTTTAGTAATGTACTTTCCGGTGTAAAGCTAACAGACACTCACAATGGACTACGCGTATTTAATCGTCACGTTGCTGAAACGATGCAAATCACTATGCCCGATATGGCTCACGCATCGGAAATTTTGGATATTATTGCTCGGCAGAAATACCGTTACGTTGAAGTTCCGGTAGTGATTGAGTATACCGAATATTCGCGCGCCAAAGGCCAGGCTATGATAAATGCTGTAAATATAGGGTTTGATGCCGTACTAAGGAAGATTTCAAAATGATCATACAGATAGTACTTATTCTTGCGGTATTCGTAATAGCGGTCTATGTGCTTGGCCGGCGGAATACTCATTCGGGCCGTGCTTGGCAAAAAATCGGGCTATTTGCACTATTTCTACTCATGGTGGTAGTAGTGGCATTTCCAGAGATTTCTAACCAACTTGCACACAGTGTTGGCGTAGGGCGCGGCGCTGACCTCCTGCTGTATATGGCAGTGGTTGGATTGGTGTTTTCGGTACTCAGCAACTACTTGAACCGGCAAGATCAGCGAGATAAGACGTATCGCTTGGCGCGCAAGCTGGCCCTCCTTGAGGCCGAAGAGCGCTATCATCTAGATGGTAAAAGTAAGAAGCGAGCATAGTCCGTGAAAGAACAGTTGCTGTACTTAAGCCAAGCGGTACCTGTTTTTCTGTACTGGGGATCGCTTGCATTTATTGGGTTCGCCATTCTCAAGTTTATTCTTGCAAAGAAGAAGTACGCGGTACCTCTAGGTATTGCAAGTAACCCATTCCTCTATGCATTAGTTTCGTTTGCAACTGGTGTAGCTGCGGTGAGTGTTGTTTCTGTAATAGGGTATATTTTTCGCTTACCCTCAGTAGTATTTGTTATTGCTTGGGTGGTGCTTTTGCTGGCGGCAATTGTGTATTTGGCTCCAGCCATAAAATCTCGACTGTTGCTCGTAAAGACTATTAAGGTAGGTGGTATCCGTTTCTGGTTGCTAGGGCTTTTGGTGCTAGCAACCATCGGTGCGCTAGTAGTTGATTATGTCCTAAGCACTTATTTTGGTGCGCAGTTTGCCGAGGGTAGTGACTCGTATGTACATGTGGCGAAAATCTTGAGTATTGCTACGTATGGTTTTTCACTGGACGACGGGTTTATGGCTGGCGTCTTGGAGACGCGATACCACATAAACGCTATTTATCCGCTATACATGCCTATTATCCATGTATTAGGTATTAGCCCGGCAGATGCATGGAATTTATCGGCAGGGTTTTTCCGGCTAATACAGTGGGTAAGTATCGGTGCTCTAGCTGGTTTCTTATACGGTCGCTTTGCAAAAAAGAAGCACTTACCAATGTATGCGGTTATATGTGTCACGACACTTGCGGCAATTGCTCTCTTTACTTCTAAGTGGTTTTTGCATGTCGCCACGTATCCTAACAAGGTGGTAATATTGTGGTTTACGCTGCTTATAGTGGGGGTAATACTATTTTGCGATCGTTTGCAGCGGGACCGTAAGGTGGGGCTCTACCTAGCTTATGTGGGTGCGGCGCTAACAACATTAACTCACCCTACGTATGCACTGATGGCGGCTGTGTTTATTTTTGCACTGACGGTCATATTTGTAGTGGGTAGATTTGCTAAATGGTGGAGGCTACTATGGCGAGATGTAGCGCATCTTTTGGTGCTATTCGTACTACTTATGCTATCGCCTATTGTGGCGGTAGCATTTCCAGATAGAATGACACAGGCATCGTTTGATTTTGGTGACTTTAAAACGACACAAGTACTTGGTGTCGATGTGCTACCGATTGGCCTGCCCAATACGCTACTTTCCATTACTATTGCTGTTGTCGCGCTTCTGGGCTATGCATTTATGCTGGTCATGGCCTACCGCAGGCGGCAGTACAAAGTAGTAGCAATACTGGCGGTGATTATTGCGTTCCCGTATCTCACCATGCACAATCCATTATTTATGTATATCGTTGGTGATCGTTTGCCGCTTTGGTTGGTGTCGCGCTTTTCTGCTATGAATATTTTGCGGCAAATTGTATTTATCGTTGGGCTATATAGTGTAGCGCTGCTAGTATATAGGCTAGTGGCTCAGCGGGTGGTGCGGAGAAGTATAATTACAGCATTGCTGATAATGGTCGCTGTTTATCTTGCTATCAGTTATGTAAACGGATATAAGGAATTGCGCGCAGGCACCAAAGCTATAGACCATGGGTACCTTGGGTTTATACACCGTACTCAGGAGGACTTGAGGGGTGTTATGCCGCCAGGGTCACTAGTAGTTGCTAACCTGGGTGATAGCTATTTCTTGCCCGCGGTTATACCGATAAAAGTCGTGGCAATTCATGAAGCACATGCTACGCCTATGGCCGATAGTGCCGACCGCTTGCGCTGCGAAGAACAGCTGCTTGAGACGGGGTATGATAGTCGCATGCTCGCTACTATTAAAGCCGACTATGTGGTGCTGGCAAAGTGGCAAACTAACCGTGACTATTTGCAACAAGCACTTACTAGCAGAGATGACTTTACTTTCGTAAAAGAAACCAGGGACTTCTTTGTGTATAAAGTAAATCAACAACGCCTTGATGCTGCAGTAACAAGCGGCGCCTGCTATAATTATCAGCGCGATGAAGAGACGCTTAATGATCAGTAAACTGTTAAAAGATACTCGAGTTCGCTACTTACTAGTGGGTGGTTCAAGTGCGGGTATCGAGTATGGACTGTTTGCTCTACTCGTAGTAGTGGGTATGCATGCAGGCTGGGCGAACGCGGTGAGCTTTTTGGTAGGGTTTTTATATACGTTTATCTTGCATAACAGCTGGTCGTTTGCGGGTAACCACAAACATGCATCACATGTACGGCTGTTGAGTTATGCACTGCTCGCCGGTATTAATGTGGTGGCAACCAGCCTATTAGTTACTCTGCAGGTAGATATCTTGGCAATTAATCCGTTTATCGCCAAGGTAGTATGTATGGGTATGGTAGTGGTCTGGAACTACTTACTGCTTAGTAGGATTATCTTTAGAAACGAACATGGTGGTGATGAAAGTAACGCTTCATAGCCTTTATACGCGGGCGGTAAAGCATCGTTATTTTGTTATCCCATTCACGGGCTTAATGGCTGTATATGGTATAGTATGGCTGGCTTTTTATCCTGGTATTATGACGCCAGACTCACTCGATCAGTGGGGGCAGGTACTTGCCGGCAAATACAATGATGGTAGCCCTTATCTTTCCACTATTATTATGGGTATGTTTAGGCCTATTTTTGACACACCGGCCTGGATGGGGCTGATACAGATGACATTCACGGCCGGGTTGTTCTCGCTTGGCGTATGGTATGGGCATCGTAAGGGTGTGCGGCGTTGGATTTTGGCATTGGTGTTGGTGGTTGCCGTTATTTCACCAACGATCTTGCTGTATAACGTGACGCTATGGAAAGATATTCTTTACTCGCAGCTTATTGTTATACTTACGCTACTCACAGCAATGATGGTGATTGGTAAGTCGCATAACCGAGCGCTTTATATAGTACTAGGTGTGTTAGCGGCTTCTATCGCGGCTTTGCGGTACAACGGTATTATTTTTCTAGTGTTGCCAGTGCTCGCTCTACTTGTTTTTATACGCCGTAACAGGAGGCTAATTGTATGGCACATAGGAACCACGGTAGTGGTGTACATGTGCTTGGCGTTTGCCTTACCTCACGTATTAAAGGTTGAGCCTGCACCCATAATGATGGAGTGGCTAAGGATGAAAAATGTTGGTGCTGTGTATAATGACAAGACAGCTACTATCACTCCAGAGCAGCACGCCATCTTTGAGCAAGTACTTTCAAGGGCGGATTGGGAAGAATACTACACCTGTGCCCACCCTGATGGGCTTGCCCTCCGGGAAGAAAATGGCACTAGGCATAAATATACGGAAACGCTCTTTGCCGATGTTGCCAAAGAGCAGCAATGGAAGGATGCCGTAATTGGTGTGGCGCTAGCAAATCCTAAGCCAATAGTATGGGATAAAGTATGTATGGCCGGGTACTTTATGCAGCGAAAACCAAATGTTGTGGTTGGTATATCGAAACGTGCAGATCTACCCGTAGTCGAAGAAGACTCCAAGTTACCTAAGGTAAAAACGGCGATAACTGAGTATGCCTACTTTACGCACGAAACACCACTGCTTCGCTTAGCTCACTTATCAATCGGGGCGTATACGGCTGTGTTTACGGTTGGTGCGGTAGCGGCATTTATTCGCCGCAAAAACGGGCTGCTTGTATTCTGTATTTTAAACCTTGCGAATATTGCATTTACGATTTTAGTTGGGTTTTCTTCTGATTTTCGTTATGCCTACTCTGCCGTGCTTGCGTTGCCATTATTGCCAATTGTATGGCTAGCCGACAAGGGTGGTAAGTCGCGCTTACGGCTGGCGTTGCGGCATAAAAAGACGGCAAAGTAGCTTGGGTCAATGGCTAAAGTAAAACAACTATGACTGGGTGCCCTGCACCCAGTCCGCCCATGTGCCGGTAGGACCGGCATCGCCAACATGGGTTGGCGGGCAGTTGCCATCGGCGTGTAGTTGAATTAGTGAATCTATATGATGCTCAAGGACAGCGATAGCGTACCCATATGAGCCCATTTGTTTAAGCCTGTCGACATCAATCAGGCGCTCACTATATTTGCATGAGTGGTCGCCAATAAAACCTTCGGCGGTGCTAATAAGTTCTTGTCGTGAAGCAACGGTCATATACTGAAATCTCCCTATGATTTATCTATGATTACAGTATACATCGAAACGTGAGAAGGCGCAGATTTTTAAAGCTATTTTATGAATTGTACCCATTTGGGTTCTGGGACTGCCACTTCCATGAGCTATCACAGGCTTGTTGAATGGTATATTCAGCCTTCCAGCCAAGCTCCTGTTCGGCTAGCGCTGGACTGGCGTAGCAGCTGGCGACATCGCCTGGGCGGCGCGGCGCGATTTCGTAAGGAATTTCTTTGCCGGCAGATTTACTAAAGGCCGCAATCAATTCTAGAACGGAAGTGCCTTTGCCGGTGGCAAGGTTGTAAATAGAGACTCCTGCTTTGCTATGGTCGAGCGCGGCTACGTGGCCGCGAGCCAGGTCGATAACATGAATGTAGTCGCGTACTCCGGTGCCATCAACAGTGTCGTAATCATTCCCAAATACGTTTACATGGTTCAGCTTGCCTACAGCCACCTGGGAAACATAGGGCAAGAGGTTGTTCGGAATATCACTTGGGTCTTCGCCAATTGTGCCGGATTCGTGCGCGCCAACCGGGTTAAAATAGCGTAGCAGAGTGATCTCAAATGACGGGTCGCTCACTGCAACATCTTTTAGTACCTCTTCAAGCATGTATTTTGTGCGGCCGTAAGGGTTGGTGATACCTACGCCTACGCGACTTGTTTCTTTAAGCGGCAGTTCTTCGGGTGTGCCGTATACAGTGGCGCTTGAGCTAAAGATGAACTTTTTTACGCCGAATTCTTTTGCGAGGTCAAGCAGTACCAGGGTAGAATCGAGGTTGTTTTTGTAGTATTCCAGTGGTTTTGCAACCGATTCGCCCACTGCCTTTAGCCCGGCAAAGTGAATAATGGCATCAAATGGCTGTTGCTCAAATACTGCGCGCATTGCCGGCTCATCTTGTACAGTAACCTTATGGAATGGGATTTCCGCCCCCACGATTTTTTCTACACGCCGGATAGCTTCTTCGCTACTATTGCTTAGATTGTCTACTACAACTGGCGAGTGGCCAGCATTAATAAGTTCGATAAGTGTATGTGTGCCGATGTAGCCGGCGCCGCCTGTAACAAGTATATTCATATGGTATAGTATATCACTTTTACTCTTATGTTTGCCGTAAGTTATGAGTGTCGGCCGTTTGTCTAAGCGCAGGCAACACAGTATAATTAGGAAATACTATTGCAGACCAAATAGGAGGACTATGAGTCTACAGACAGAACTAGATAACCTTGGAAATAAACTTGCTAACTTTCATGACCCGGCAGCGGTACCCGACGACGAATGGCAATCGTTTGTAGATAATACGGTGGTAGCGCTGATGGCTGGTGGTGAAAGTAGCCGTTTTAGCTCGGTGCTTGCTGGTACGCAGGCAAATAAAAATGCATTTGAACTACCTAATGGGGATACCATAATCGAAATGTGTATTCGCATGTATGCGAAGGCTGGGTTTAAAAAATTTGTTGCCTTAGTTTTTTATAATGCGCACAGTATTGAAGAGCGGCTAGGGGATGGGTCGGCACTTGGTGTGCAGATTACGTATAGCTACGACCCAGAAATACCTGTAGGCAAGGGTGGCGCGGTACTAAACGCGCTTGAAAACGGTTCGATACCTGAAAACCATAACCTTGTTGTGGTTAACCCTGATGACGTGGTACTTCATTTTCCGGAATTTCCGCGCTACGTTGGCGAAGCACATATAGAGGGTATGAAGCACGGAGCAGTTGCAACCGCGGTACTGGGTCTTGGGCAGGCATACCACTCAACCGGTATGATGGTGGTTGATAACAAGGTCGTCGACACCAAAATGTACCCGTTTATTCCAGTTCCTGCCCATGTGGGTATTACGTTATTTAGTCCACAGGCCTACACTTACTTTAGGCAAAACTTTAGCCTGACCGAAAAGTCGGATTTCGAGAATGTACTGTTCCCTATTCTAGCGGGCGAAGGTAAACTTTGGTCAGCCGGGCTAACCAAAGGCTTATGGATAGCCGTGAATGACGCTAAGTCCTACAAGCAGCTCTGCAATGAACTAAGCTAATGGTTGTAATATACACATTTTACTAAAATTTATAAAAAATTGCGGTACGATACGTATATACACAAAAGTACGTAAGTTAGATGGCTGAAAGGGTTGGTAGAAGTATGTGTGGAATCGTAGGGTATATTGGGGACAAGCAAGCTCAGCAAATATTAGTAACCGGCCTGAAACGCCTAGAATATAGGGGTTATGATAGTGCTGGCATTGTTACGCTGAACGATAAGGGCGTGGCAACGTTGTTGCGCGAAAAGGGCAAAGTGGTGGAGCTTGAAAAACGAATGGCCGGCCATAGTACGGTAGACCGCGTTGGCATTGGTCATACGCGCTGGGCAACCCACGGCGCTCCCAGCAAGCGCAATGCTCATCCGCATGCCGTAGGTGACATCTACCTTGTGCATAACGGCATTATAGAAAACTACCTAGACCTTAAGGCAACGCTTGCAAAGCATGATTACGACTTTAAGAGCGATACAGACACGGAAGTGCTGGCAGCACTCATTGATTACCTATATAAAGATAACGATAGTCTACTTGAAGCCGTGAGCGGGGCGCTAAAAATGGTGGTGGGCACCTACGGTATAGCGGCCACAACCGTAAAGAACCCAAATGAAGTGATTGTTGCACGCAAGGGCAGCCCGCTAATCGTTGGCGTGGGCGATGGCGAAACATTTATTGCGAGTGACGCATCGGCGCTGGTTGGCTACACCGACCAAGTGATTTATTTGCACGATGGGGAAATGGGTGTATGTACTCGTGATGGCGTGCAGCTGTACGATATCGATGCAAACATCGTGGATGCAACCGTAGAAAAGCTAGAGCTAGACCTGCAGTCTATTCAGAAAAAAGGCTTTGAACACTTTTTGCTAAAAGAAATCTACGAGCAGCCAGAGAGCTTGCGTAGCACGCTAAGTGGCCGAGTAAACAGCGAGACAATGCATGCACGTTTGGGCGGGCTGAATATGACCGACGATGAGCTGCGCGAAATTGACCATGTGATGGTAGTGGGTTGCGGTACTGCATACTATGCAGGACTGCAGGCAGGCTATTTAATAGAGCAATTTTTAGAGAACGTAACGTTTAGTTCGCATATTGCCAGCGAGCTGCGCTACCGATCGTTTGCATTGCCTAAAAATACTGTGGCATTAATCGTAAGCCAAAGTGGCGAAACAGCCGATACACTTGCTTGCCTAACCGAACTGAAGCGGCGCGGCGTGAAATGTCTTGGCGTAGTGAACGCGGTAGGTAGTACGATTGCGCGCGAGGTAGATGGCGGTGTATATGTGCATGTGGGGGCCGAAATCAGTGTGGCGAGCACCAAAGCGTTTACCTCGCAGGTAGCGGCAATCACGATATTTGGCCTAATGTTAGCACAGGCCAAGGGTGTGGGTACGCGGCAAATTAATGACTATATTCGCGAGCTGGAACTGTTGCCGAGCGAAATAGAAAAGGTAATCGAAAAGCACGATAAAGAAATAAAAAAGATTGCCGGCGAATATGCCCATTACGACCACGCGCTCTTTATTGGCCGCGATACGCTATACCCAATTGCCCTAGAAGGTGCGCTGAAGCTAAAAGAAGTAAGCTATGTGCATGCCGAAGGTTACTCGGCGGGCGAGCTGAAGCACGGACCGATTGCGCTAGTAGACGACCGATTTTTTGAAGTATGCTACATACAAGATAACTGGCTATATGAAAAGTCGCAAAGTAACTTGATTGAAATAAATGCTCGCGGCGCGCACGCAATTGTGATTACCGATACCGAAAAGCGGATTGCGGCCGAAAAGATAATACGAGTGCATACAAAACTAGAATTGCTGACACCGATGGTGTTTAATGTAATGTCGCAACTACTGGCTTATCATGTGGCCGTAGCACGTGGCAACGATGTTGACCAGCCACGGAACCTAGCCAAGAGTGTGACGGTGGAGTAGTGTTCTACTTGGCGGTGGGGTGGTAGCTGCGTTGCCGCTCTACTGTCAACTGGCCAAAATCGCCGCCATTGCCATTAAGTACTTCGCCAGCGGTAAGTGATATGTTACGAGCGAAGCCCATGCCTTTGAGTACGGGTGCACGAAGGTCGGGATTAGGTTCGCTGAAAGGCAGGCCGCTATCAAGGCGGCAGCTTTGAGTGGTGATAGCACCTAGCACTTGGCTGCCGTCACCGAGCTTGGAGTTACCCATGATGTTTGCGCCATCACAGAAACGGCCACCACTCCCGATCTCGATAACTGCCTCTGGAATATTAGCACGGATAGTAAGTCCTGCTGGACCAAATAGATTACTGTTTGCAATCGCGATACGGCCTGCAGAGGAAAAGATGTATGTGTTTGGGTAGAAGACATTATCATCACCAATTTCAATAGCTCCGTCGCCAGTTTGCTCTATCACGACGCCGGGATAAAACGTGTTTCCCTCACCAATCGTGACGCCGCGGCTAACCAAGATACCATCAAGCGATAAGAGAGTGTTAGTTTTGCCGACAGTTTCGGTAAGCTGCGTTGGCGTGAGGAATCCGCGGCCACTTAGCTGTTTTGTTAAGAATTCAGATGGATCCTTAGAGTGAGTCATAGACAACCTTTCTAATTTTGGTGATGAAGAGGCCCTTATCAAATCGTTTTGCAGTGCGCTGTAGTTTTGACGGGAAAAATTGGTGTTTTTCAGCACGTTTAATTGCGTCAATTACATCTTCGACCGTTTGGTGGCGGAAGAGTGTACCGGTTTCGCCGTCAGTAACGATATCCAGTGTACCGGCCTTGCCGTAGGCAATAACGGGCGCGCCAGCGGCAAGGGCTTCTGCGGTAACAATGCCAAAATCTTCCTCGGCAGCATAGATGAATCCTTTGGCACGGTTTAGGGCCTTTTCTAGTTCGGCGTCTGAGGCATCGCCAAATCGGTCGGTACGGAACTCAATGGTAGGCCCGGCCATTTTTACCAGCTGCTCGTGCATTGGCCCGTTGCCAAATATCTTTAAGTTAAGGTCAAGTTCTGTACACGCTTTTACTACAAGGTCGTAGCGTTTATAGGGGAGTTGGCGGCCCATTGTTACGTAATAACCGCTGCGTTCACGTGCTGGTGTAAAGCGGGCAGTGGTAACACCTGGGTGTATAACGGTACTTTTGCGGTTATAGTATTGCTGTATGCGCTTTGCGGTTTCGGTGGAATTAGCGATAAATAGGTCAACATTTTTTGCAGCTTCAAGGTCGAGCGTGCGCTGCTTTGGTACCATTAATGGCATAAGGGCACGCACGAATGGGTTCAGCTTGCCAAAGCCTGGGTTTTTGCGATATTCGGCGTAGTGACTCCAGTAGTAGCGCGGCGGGGTGTGGCAGTAGGCAATCAGTTTTTGGTCAGGTCGCGCCTTGGTGATTTGGTGGCCGTGTAGGTAGGTGCTCGCGATAATGATATCGAATTCCGAGAGGTCTAGCTTGCGCATGGCTTTTACGGCCATAGTAGGGAAAAGTTTGTGGTAATTGCGTAGTTTTTTAGGGAGCTTTTGAAGCCCGGAAGTACGCACATCAAGCTCGCGGAATGCTGGCACTTTGTCTTCGTTGTATATGGCTGTATAGATAGGCGCACCTGGAAAAGCCTCTGCAAGGTCTAGTACAACATTCTCAGCCCCGCCCATAACAGTAAGGAAGTCGCAGACGATGGCTATTTTTGGTGCTTTGGTCATGAGTATATTATACCCCACAGAGTTTCAGAGATAGATTGTGAGGGACAAGCACTAGCAAAACTGGCTCAGATAATAGTACTCTGCTATACTTAAGCCATAATTCAGGGGGACCCGATGGCACTATCTATTAAAGAAACGTTTATTTCTTCTAGGATTGCTAAAACTTTTATACTTGCACTCATCATTTTACTAGTCATGCTTGTGTGGGTATATCAGCTTACGGGGGATGCTCATGCGACTACTGGATCTTGGGGAAATATTCAGACGCCAAAAATTACATGGGAAAATTCAAGTTTTAGCGAGACTCTTAGGCCGCAATTTTGCGAAAGTCGCCAGGACTCCAAGGTGTTGCTATATAATTCTCTGCGCACTATTGCCGCATGCTCAATTAAAGTCGGTCCACTAGAGTTCACTGGCTATACAGCCTACCTTGACTATAGCTATACATATGGAAGCGCAGTCAAATATCCCGGAGATAGCCGTTTTTACACAACAAGCGCACCTCACTGGTCTCCATCGCAATTTAGGAGTGTGCCAAATAGTAATAAGATGATCGAATTTAACACTTCTGCTGAGATCCATATTCATGATAATGTGCCAGCGCATTTTACCAAAGTGGACTACGGAACAGATGGACAAAATGAATATTTATACACGCCAGAAATTGCTCATACTGTGGAACGATCAGATGGACAGCGTTGGGATATTGGCCAGCGCCGTGCCATTTCATCGAACGGTAAATGGCTTGCCTTTGTTGATCAAAACATAGGGATTATCAGAGTAAATCTAAATACATACGAAACAGTGAGGTTAACTGATGGTTCCACAGGGTCAAATATGAATGGTTTGCTTGATGTGTCCGATAATGGTGCGGTGGCGCTATACAACGGCTATGGGTACATGAGCGCTCTTATTTTCGATGCCAAGGATTGCGGCACGAATAATATTTCTTCCGCACCCAACCCAAACCCGTGTCCATATTTTAATGCGGGTGACTACATCACGTCATACACATCTGATTTAGGAGGTCTATGGTTGATAGACATCGATTTAAGTGATGATGGACATAAGTTCCGCATGAAGGCGTGTGTAACAGTCTCACCGTATGAATGTAAAGTTTATACACTTTCAAACCTCGAATCAAGCACTACATACACACAGACGGACCGGCTTGATTACTTAGCGCTTGGTGACTCGTATAGTAGCGGCGAAGGGGATACCGTAAGAAATCCAGCAAGCGGTACAAAATATTATAGAAACAACACTAATATTGATGGTGACTCTAGCAAAAATATACCCCGTGAAAAGTGTCACGTAAGTACTCGTTCGTACCCATACATTCTTTCTAAAGGCATGGCGCTTGGTGACCCGAAGAATGATAGCACTACAAAGTGGCAATCCGTTGCCTGCTCTGGCGCACTAACGTTAGATGCTGTGCCAGACGACAAAGATTCTGACCTTGGGCAAGGCGGAAGGCTTAAAGATATCGATAGTCGCAAGGAGTTAAAGTCCCAAGCTTTAAACGAGTTTGTACCGGGGCGAGTAAAACAGATTGAATTTGTGAAGAAGTACAGGCCTAAAGTCATTACCCTCACCATGGGTGGAAATGATGTGGGGTTTGAAAAAGTCTTGACAGCATGTGCCGCCCCATCCACTAGCGACCCAACCTGCTATTATGCGACAAGCATTGGTAAGTCTTGGCAAGCCAAACAAATCCTTGACAAATACGGCGACTTAAAGGATCTGTACACTAGCCTTTACGATGCATCAGGTAAACAGGCAAAGATATACGTGCTTGGTTACCCACAGTTCATAAGTGCTGATGAACCTGCTAGTTGTGGGTGGAATATAGGTTCGCTAAACGCTGATGAACGAGCGTCAATCGCTGCTTACCTAGAATTAATGAATAACGTTATCGAAAAGGCTGCGAATGCCGCAGGTGTAAAGTATGTTAATACTGAAAATAGTTTAGGTGGCGGCAGATTGTGTGATGAGGGGCAAAAGTACGTAACAGGAGTGGCAGGACTTCCTCTTAGTGTCAAAAACGAACGTCAAGAGTCATTTCACCCTAATGCAAAGGGCCACTTTGAAATAGCAATGACAATATGGGATGAGGTGAATCATGAAAGCTTGCTTGACTATAACATTTGTCAAGGAAGCTCCGAAAATATCTGTCCAGATACAAGTGCTACAAAAGAAAGTGTCAGCATACCATCGTATCTCGGTACGCCAGCAATTATCGGTGCGCGTTATGTAGACCTAACGACCGGCCAGGTAAAGAAAGAAAACCCACTTACTGTAAAAACGGATTCCTATACCTTGCGCCCGCAAAGTTCTGCTAATATTACTATGCATTCAGATCCGATCGATCTTGGTGATTTTACCGTTAATGCTGACGGTTCGTTGAATGAAGATGTAACGGTTCCTGATACCGTTCCGGCTGGATACCATACGCTCATAGTATCTGGTGAAACGTATTCTGGCGAGCCAGTGCAGTATGAACAGGTAGTGTTGGTTACTGGCACGAACCCTAACGATCTCGATGATAACGGCATCAACGACTCCACTCAATCATGCGGTGCGTTTATGACGGAAAGTAACCAAGACACCGACATAGACGGAATAGACGACGCCTGCGACCCAGAAATTAGCAATACACCGCAACTTTATCGTGTACGCACGGGTGATGCGGACCGACAATATAATGGAACTGTCGAGCATGAAGATTACCTATACGTAGAACGTAACACCAGGGCAAGCGCTATCACTGGAATTAGTGGTGATTACGACCCAGATGGTGATGGCTGGGCAGTGGTTGGTGTAAGCCAGGGTACCCCATACTCCACCTCATCAGTGCCCGATACTGCACCAGCCGCTAATTTTGAAGTAGCAGGCGAAGGTACAAACGCAAAACCATACGTATACATTCGCGCCGGTGGCTACGGCTGCACTAGTTTTACTCCTACTAGCCTAGCAAAGGTGCAACATGGCCAGAGCCGTACCATCAAGAAGGTAGCCTATAATACCGATAAATGCCGCCAAGAGTCGTCAGATTACGACGTAGACGGTAATGGTCAGCCCGATAACACTCAGCCGCTATACGAAGCGCATCAAGGTATTACTACAAAAGGTGAGGATTCTTCGCGCATCTATCTTTACCGCAACTTCTACGCAAGTGAAGCTCAAATCGGTATCAGTGACTATACCCCAACGGGCACTCCAGCTGGTAATCCAATACAACCCATCCAACCCTGGAACCTCCTCGCCAGCAGTAAACCCAACGAATACATCCCAGCCTTCAACAAGCTTGCTATACTAGAAGACGGCAACCACAATCCATTACCAACAATCCTAACAAAAAAGCTTAACGGCCAATGCATAACCTACCAACCAGAAAACACAGAGATAATTAAAATGACCACACAAAGTACCAGATACCTAAAGAAACTAACCAGTATACCAGGAGGAGTGAGCTGTGAGTAAGGAAAAGAAAGCTAAGACATTGAATAATAAAAAGTACTTGGAGTCAGCTTACCCACTTGTGGCTGCGTTGCTTCTATGTATAGTCTTAGGACTAATTTTTGCTATAGATACCCAAGCTATGGTTGACGGGAGCGGCATATATCGGACTTATGCAAACCTTGCAAGTTGGACTGCTGCTATAAGTGCGCTATACAGCCTACTAGGAGTATTCATACTAAAAAGAAAGGCGAGTAAAGTTATCCTAGGTATTGGTATATTTGTGTTTGCAGGGTTATTTCTTTACGGCCAATATGCGGCCAACTTTATTATTACTTGGTAGTAGCGGCTTAATCCAAAATTTTGGTTGTCTTTGGTTTATAATTCAAAACTTAAGTTTTCTTTCGGTAGGTAAAATACGGCCAGGAATGGTGATGTCGCAGTGCGGGGCAAGCAATATGCTATCATAAGCATATACATAACAGGGGGAGTTGATGTCGGGTTTTTGGTTCTTGGTAGCAGTAGCGCTACTGGTAGTATGGCTGGTCGACAGGTCATCGCTAAAAAAGCAGAATACAGAGCGGTATAACCGTGGCTGGTGGGACGGCTATGGCTACCTGAAAGATAAAATACACACGCTTAGTAAAATTGACGCCGATAGTATACGGAAGTTGGATAAAGAGGTATTGCGTAGTGCGGGAGTAGAAGCAACCGCGGAAGTGGTGGCTGAATCTAGCGGGGCCGATGACCCGGGTGCGCTATTCCAGGAGAGCGCGGCAGTCGAAACGGGGGTGCAGGATATATACACCGAACCTGGCGAATATACAGAACAACAACCGGCTTTATCTACTGAAGATATAGCGGCAGCGAAAGAGCGTCGCACCCTGCAAAACCTTAATACCCTGCTCTATGTGGGTAGCTTTTTGATAGTTGCGGCAGCTGCGGTATTTGTGACGCTAGCAACACCTCCTGCCGTAAAGCTAGCAAGCTTAGTGCTGGTAACGGCAGCATTTTATACCGCCGGCCTGGTGCTCCATGCCAAATCTACCAGGCTAAAGCCTGCGGCACTAGCGTTTGTTGGCACGGGGCTTGCTATACTGCCGTTCGTAGGGTTTGCGCTTACCTTGCTTGGCGGCTTTTCGGCGCAGTCGGCATGGTTGCTTGTGTCACTAGTAGGGCTGTTCGCGTATGCGATGGCGGCGGTCCGATTGCAGAGCCAACTAGTGTCGTACCTTACTATGGCATTTGTGTTATCACTGGCGCTTTCGGCCGTGGCAACACTGAGTCTGTCTATCGTATGGTACTTTATTGTCACGATTGGCGTGTCAGTAGTATGCAATAGTATTCACTACTTGTGGCCAAAATTGCTGCCTCAAGTATTTTGGCAGCCTGTGGAACAAACCGGCGTTATAACAACCCCAGTTGCTCTAGTGGCGAGTCTATTTACCATCGGGGCTATGGATCTATTTATGTATATTGTGCTGTTCGGTGTTGCGACAGCCCACTACTTGGTGGTGTGGCTTGAGCACCGTATGCGCGTGTATGAAATAGTGGCGCGCGGGCTGGCACATATGACAGCGTTCATGGTAGTGTGCGACAAAGTGGATGTTATGACATCTGAAGGAAGGACGGTGTTGCTGCTGGCGTGGATAGTGCTTGCAGTGGGGCAGATACTGTATAGCCTTGGGCGAGTACGTAAGGCGGTGCAGCAAAGTACCGTCATAGAGGCATCAATAATCGGGATAATGCTGGGGCTTATTGTACTGGCGATGCCAGGGTGGGCACTTGTAAATCATACGGCAGAGTGGCTAGCGCTGATCGTGGCTATAGCGGGTGTATTGGCGCTACTGACAGCCTTGCGGTTGCGGCAGGTAGCATGGCTATATGGCACGCTTGCTGCTACGGTGGCGCTGCCATTTATTGTGCTGCGTTGGATAGTGACACCTGCTTTGTCATACGAGCTGATAGCACTTGTGTTTGCAGTACTAAGCGCCCTGGCACTAGTAGTGTTAGAGCGAACCCGCGCCGCAAATAGGTCGCTCGCTGTGCGGCTGTTTGTAGCGTGCGCGATGTTTGTGTATGTAGGGTTCCTTGTGCTATGCGGCGCATTAGCAAGTACTAGCGCTGCCATAGGATGGACTGCGATAGTTGCGGCTGGCTTATTAGTACTTGCTTCGTATGTGCTGCGATTGGCGGCAGTGGAGGTAGTTGGCGCGGTGCTAGTAGTGGTGGCAACAGCGGCCGGGGTGGATGTAATAAATATTCCTACCGAGTGGCAATTGGTGGTGACTGTAGTTGTGGCCGCTGCAGTAGTGGCAGGGGCTGCATTGGTACATCATGCCTACAGTGAGCGAGGTAGGCGCAACAGCTTGGCGGTTGTAGCGGTAACTGTGTTGGCTGGATTAGTGCTAACTTTTTATACAGGCAATACCCAGGTGGTGGCAACCTCCACAGCCTTATTGCTTGCGAGTGGGATTGTAGCCCTAGCGCTACGTATAGCCGTACCAAACCGAGCTGGGTTGCTAAGTGGCTTGGCACTTTGTGCGTACATTGCGTACCCGGTGCTTGCGATACCTCTTGCCGTACAGGCAGGTGCTGGCTGGCCGGTACTTGGCGTGCTGGTGCTGGCAGCGGTGTTGTGGGTTAGTTCGTATATCGAAAAAGTACCAGCAATGTTGGCTGTGGGGCATGGAGTATTTTATGTTGCGTTACACTTACTATGGTCGTGGCTTCAGTTTGACGAAACATGGCGCTGGTTTGGTACTTTGTGGCTGGCGGCTGCAGTATGGTATCTATTGTACTGGTACAGCTACAGCCGGCAAGATGCGGCACGGCAGCTAGTATCATTTGTGGCGGTGCAAGTAGCGTTGGTGGCCGGTGCTGCCGCCTATCTGTTTGGACATGACCAGCGGATGGTGTTTGGTGCGGCAGGCTCGTTGCTGGCGGCCGCTGGAGTGTTGGCGGTGCATGGCGCTATAGCGAAAAGCCTCATATATATTGAAGTGGCAGTGTATGCGGCAACATTTAGTTTGCAGCGCATGGCGTCGTTATTGTTGCCAGAACTAAATATTGTAGCGTACGGTCACTGGTGGGCGGCGACAATTGCACTGGTGGCTGTGTGGCGAAAACAGCTCCATGCGCGGCTTATTGTAGCACTTGCACTTATTACGGGCAGCTCGGGAGTCTATGCCTTAATAGGTGCTGAAGGCTACTCGCTTCTGTTCCTGGTAGAGCATTTAATTGTACTCGTGGCGGGCGCAGTACTACGCAAACAATGGGCGATGTGGTGGGGTATTATTGCGGTAGTAGTGGCAGTATTATACTTCTTGCGCAACTTTACGGCGCTGGCACTATTGTTCCTTGGTTTCCTACTAATCCTATTTGTGATTTGGCGGCTACTAAAAGTTGGTAAAAAGTAAATGCATCAGCCAAAAACCTCAATCATCATCCCCACCTTCAATCGCGCTCATACCATCATGGTAGCGATAAATAGTGTGCTGGCGCAAACCGATTGGGACTTAGAATTGATTATCGTGGATGACGGCTCAACGGATGATACGAAGCAAGTAGTGAATAGTATAGAGGATGAGCGAATTGTCTATTTATTCCAAGATAATGCTGGTGTGGCAGCTGCACGGAACCGCGGCCTAGCGGTGGCTCGGGGTGAGTGGATTGCTTATTTGGATAGCGACAACGAGCTATATCCTGACTACCTGGCTACTATGCATAAGTGCCTATCGGCCCACCCCGGTAAGGTGTTTGCGCTGCCGCGCATGAACCGTATGCTAGAACAATATCAAAATGGCGTGTTGGTGCGGAGTGTTCCTGATAAGCCGGATATGATAAAAGATGACATTACTATTCACGATATCTTTATGCGCACCTTCCATGCCGATACGAACGGACTAATGCATACCCGGGCAGTGTACGAAGCGGGCATACAATGGGACCCAGGCATTCCTGTTATGGAAGATTGGGAATTAACGCTTGCGATTGGTAATAAATACCCAGACGGCTTTTTGTTTGTAAACGAGGTGCTGGGCACGTATTACCAACGGTTCGGCGGGGATAGCGTGCGCTCGAATAGTACCTACCTGGATAATATAGAAGCGTTTGAAAAGATTTACGAAAAGCACAAAAACGACCCGTTAATGCAGGGGCAAACGTGGTACAAGCCGGCAATCGCGCGCTGGAAGCAACGGCAACGTGATTTTGAAGCAGGCAAACTACCGCCATATTCGCAGTTTTATTTCACGCAAAGATAAAACATTATTTTCCTCCTTGACAAACCCCCTCGGGGGGGGGGGTACCATAATAGTAAGTTAACCACAAGAGGGTTACACCCAATAAAACTTACTATTCTACGGAGGTGCAACAAACCGCAATGCCAAGACTACCCCACCCAGGCCAAGATGAAGGTAAATGGGGAGACATCCTCAACGACTACCTAAGCCAATCCCACAATCCCAACGGTACTCTAAAACCCGGTATCATCACCACATCTAACCTAGCTCAAGACATCCAAGACCAACTCACCATAGTAGCTGGCCAACAAGGCCCCACCGGTCCAACAGGAGCTACCGGCCCAGCCTCCACCATCCCAGGCCCTACGGGTCCGCAGGGTACACCTGGTACACCCGGCCCTCAAGGAGTTACAGGCCCAACCGGTGCAAGTGGTGCCCAAGGAGCTGCTGGTACCGTCGGAGCAACCGGTCCCACCGGACCTTCCGGCCCTCAGGGTATACAAGGCACCTCAGGTACTCCTGGTGTTCAGGGTGCTACAGGTCCACAAGGACCAACTGGATCTACTGGACCGCAAGGAGCTCAAGGCGTCCCAGGAGCTATAGGTGCAACTGGGCCCTCTGGACCGACTGGCCCAGCCGGGGCAACTGGTGCAGCATCAACGGTGCCTGGGCCTACCGGAGCTACGGGGCCGAGTGGGCCGGCTGGGACAACCACCATTGCAGGAATAAGCGGGTTGCAAGGAGAGCTAGATATCAGGGCTATCGAACTGCATTATAGTGGCAGTACGTGGCCGACACGGCCAGTTGTAAGTAGGACAATTACATGGGTTTCAACGACCAATGCAGCCGCGCCAGCACCTACGGGAGTTATTGGTGACCGGTGGGTAAGGCATCCTGACGCAGTATGAGTACCGAATATAGGATATTAACCAACACTGGCTGGAGGAGCGACGGGCTGACGCCTATCTTGAATGGGAGCGACTGGACTCCGCCAGCCGCACAACTAGCTGGCGCAGTTACTATCGGTACTGCCCAGTACACTATTCCAGGTGCCAACGTGATTTATCTCGCAACTAACGGCAACGATGGCAATGCCGGCACTACTATAGGAGCTCCCAAAGCGACACTTTCGGCAGCAATCACGGCAGTGCCGGTGGGTGGCACAATTGTTGTGCGAGCAGGTGAGTACCGTCAGGTAGTTGCCTCTTCGGTCACCAAGCAACTCACTATCCAGAGTTATCCGGGTGAGGCAGTGTGGTTTGATGGCTCAGATGTCGTCACCGAGTGGACGCAAGAAGGCGGCCGTTGGTGGGCGCCGTATTCGGTGGAATTCGAGCATGATGACCCACTTGGTCTGGTTGATCCGGCGCAAAACCCCATGGCAGCCTGGAAGGATGGCTGCTGGCGAGATGGGGTTAGGCTATGGCAAGTTGCCTCCAATCCTGCCGCCGGGCAATTCTCGCGTGACTATGATACCGACCGTTTGTGGGTAGCTGATAATCCGAATGGGCACGAAATGCGCGCGATTGCACGTTCTCGATTACTGGTTCTCCAGGGAGCTAATTCGATAGTGCGCGGCATCGGCGTGCGCCGCTATTCGGGGGCAGTGAGTAGCGGTTCGGGGGCAACCATACTGGTGACTGCTGCTGGTACAGGGGTGACTGTCGAAAACGTCCATATGTATGATTGCGGTGAACTTGGCATCAATACGTCGAATGCCTTTGTCCATGCGACAACTATCATACGCCCACATCAGTTGGCCTATGGTGGCAATTTAGGCTCAGACAATGAATTTTCCAATAACCTTATACGAGATGCCAACTACAAGCGCTACAAAATACAGCCAGTTGCTGGCGCTATAAAGCTTACCAAGCAGACGAATTGTGTAATCAAGCACAATATCATTGATAACGCTTACAATTCATATAGCATCTGGCTTGATGTGTCCTGCTATGAGCCGATTATCGTGGGCAATTTGATTACAAATTCCAAGGGGGCTGGTATATATGTTGAATTGACCGAGGGTGGCATCGTAGCAAATAACTGGTGCTACGGAGCAGGCCAGGGATATAAAGCCCAGTACGCCTGTTCGTCGTACAATGCGGGCGCACAGAAATACTGGAACAATTTTGTTACCAACTATACTGAATACAATTTTGAGATTGGCGGTGATGCCCGGCGAAATACTGTCGATCAGGTAAATGGCCACAACATCGCATGGCAACAAATACCCTGGTATGCACATGATATCGAAATCGTGAACAATATCATCGGCGAAAACGCAAACTACTTCCAAATCGGAGGTATACCGACAAATGTGACCGGTATGGGCTTGAGCCGGGTCGAAGGCAACCTGAGCCACGGTAATATAAGCGGTGGTACGGCCCACGACAGGCTGATGCGGTGGTATAACAACCCTGGTGATGTCACGTATCAGACATGGAGCGCTGCCAACACTGCACGTCCTGGGCTAGGGCTGGCGCGCAATGCATTGACGGCCACGCTCAACCCGGATAGCACCGAGGCCGCTAGCTATGCAGCCACGATTGGTGTGCCGCTTCCGAGTGATGTTGCTGCCTGCCTTGGTTGTCCCGCCGGATACACTGCGGTAGGGCCTATATTGCGCAAGCCTCTAGAAGTGGGCGCATAGTGATAAAAAGGAGTAATGAACGATGAGTTTAGTAACGTACAATCTAGATACGGGTGGCGAGGGCACCACATGTACCACGGCAAATACTGGCTGTAATGTCATCAGCCTGGGGGCGGGGTCAACCGCTATATTCAGGGCTGCGGCTGCGGCATTTGGGCCGTACGGTGTGCGGATCAATGCAGCGGCAGGGACGAGCCCGGTTATGCGCTGGCCTCTCGCTGCGGCGAATAACCAGGTATCAGTACAAATAGCTACTACTGCTGTCAAAGAACTTACTTCTGGCAATGCTTCCTACGCTACGTTCTTTAGTCTTCGGCATAGTTCGGGGACAGTGTGTTCGCTACAGTACGTGTGTGATGATGCAGGTATCGGCAAACGCATCAGATTTATTGCAGGCGCATCCGGGGCAGTGATAGGCGAGTTGCTCACAAGCGGGGTCAGCCCAGTAACACAGTACTGGTATACAATTATTGTTAATAATTCAACAGGAAACTATAGTGTCAAGATGTATGATGCTGGGAGAAACCTGGTCGGCTCAATATCAGGGATATACGGTAGTTTCAATACGGCACCGTTCACGCATGTACAGGCCGGCTCTGGCTGGGCTGCATTTGCTTCAACCCAAGATATCGACCATGTCCAGGCAGATGATGGTAGTGCGACTGAAATTTCGCTTCCGCCTGTACCTCCTGAAGAAGTGCATAGTGATATGTATGTATTGACAAATGTTGAGTGGAGCGCATCACCACCTGTGGTGTGGGATGGAGCAGCTTGGAGGTAGGTAGGTCTAGAATCCCTTGACAAACCCCAACGGGGGGGGGGTACCATAGTAGCAAACTAATCACAAGCACTATGGAAGGAATATAACACTTAACCATGCCACGCCTACCACAACCCGGAGGAGATAACGGTAACTGGGGAACCATCCTCAACGACTACCTATCCCAAGCCCACAAATCAGACGGCTCCCTTAAATCAGGTATTATTACTACTACCAACCTCTCCCAAGACATCCAAGACAAAATAGAAGTAGTGGCTGGCCAACAAGGCTCTACGGGTCCAACTGGTGCAACTGGAGCCACTGGCCCTCAAGGCCCAACCGGTGCTACCGGTACACCAGGTACTCCAGGAGCACCGGGCCAACAAGGTTCCACCGGAGCTACAGGAGCAACTGGTCCTGCCTCCACCATCCCCGGTCCTACGGGTCCTCAAGGTGCAACCGGCCCAGCCGGAGCCACAGGTCCACAAGGCCCAACTGGTCCTTCCGGTACTCCTTCTACTATCCCAGGCCCCACAGGAGCTACCGGCCCCTCTGGTCCTGCCGGTGCCGATGGTACATCAGTTACCATCACCGGCTCCGTAGCCACCCAATCCAACCTCCCAACAGGCCTCACACCAGCTGATGCAGGCAAAGGCTACATTACCCAAGATGATGGACACCTCCACGTATGGTCTGGTACAAGCTTCACTGATGTTGGTACGGTACGAGGCCCGAGCGGGGCTCAAGGAGCTACCGGACCCAGTGGCGCAACAGGACTACAAGGACCAACCGGTCCATCAGGTGTAGCAGGTATCCAAGGAGCAACTGGGCCTAGCGGACCGACCGGTGCAGCTTCTACGGTACCGGGGCCTACGGGGGCTACCGGGCCTCAAGGGCCGACGGGGCCGGCAGGTACTACTACTTGGGCAGGGATTACGGGGAAACCAAACACGATTGAGCTAATAGAGTATGTCGTTTACTGGACTGGCACTGCGTGGCCAACACCAACACCACCAGCTGGCTATACGCTCGACTATTATGTCTATGATTCGGCATCTGGCGCGGCAATGGACCCTAATGCTCCAGCGCCTACTCCTGTACACACGGGCGATAGGTGGCGAAAGGTTGTTTCATAATGCCCGTTGATGAGCTAATGTTCGATGGGGGCAATTGGATTGGACGGGCAGGTGCAATTTCACCGAGTGGCCCCAGTCCGTATACTGGCCCGCTTCTCGGGCACGCCATTGTTCTGAGTGACCTTGGCGCTCACCCGTCATATGCATATTACAACCCAAACGGCCAAACCAAGGCTCAATATGTGAGCCGACTGCTTGGCGCCTATGGCAATTCGGCTATTGGCAAGGCATTTCCTAACACAATTGTGAGTACGTGGCGGGCTGATTATCAGCAGCTCAATAATACAAAAGCAATTATATGTATGTCGTGGGCGAATGGAGCTATAGCGGCTGGAACTCATGACGCGGCGCTGACGAGTTTTGCGGCATCGATACCAGCCGGTGTTACCGCCATGGTGTGCATGAATGAAGTCGACAACCATGCTGGAGCCACCCCAGCATATGTGGCCGACATGGACCACTTATACGACCTTGCACAGACACTTAATGCAACCAACCCGGGCAAGTTAGAGGTTTGGGATTGTTTTATGCAGTACTCACTGCAGGCTGCATCGGGTCCGGCATACAATGACTCTTGGACTAACCCAGCCAAGCGTCACGGTATCATCTGGGATTTGTATTGGAATCAATACACGCTGGACGCTTCGGGCAATACGTTTGTCGGTTCTATCGAGGCAGTGCATAATCGCCTCGGTATTCCGTGGGGGCTCGGCGAGACAGGGGATAGACGGCCCGGCACAACGGCAGAGTCGGGCAATAACCCGGCGCCGAGTGATGCTGCCCGTGCAGCACGACTGACAACACACATGAACCGACTATTTAATGCTAATCCAGCACCTAAATTTATTTGTTACTTTGATTATGTCGGCTCCACAGGGGACCATCGTATTTTGACAGAGAACATCGACCCGTCGCTGTCGGTGCCCGGGCCGGATACACTCACCTACAATGTACTAAAAGGCTATTTTGACGCTATGAACGGAGGTATGTAATGACAAGTTATCTAGGCGAAGTCGCACGCTATACGCTAGACCAAGGTACGGCTACGAACCACGTAACCGTACCATACACGGCGAGCGTAGCGGCCGGGAGGTTTGTGGTGTTGGCGGTTAATGCACCTGCAGGCTCTACGGGTGTCACCTACAATGCAACCGACACCAAGGGTAACACGTGGCACTTCGCTGTTGTCGAGGACGCAGCGGTGGCAAATAACCGCCTGGGTGTTCTGTGGGCTATTATCTCAACTGCTGTCACAACGTCTGATACGATTACGTTGAACGTATCATCGGGGGTACGCCAGACGTGGCTGGTTGTTGGCCAAGCTTTTGATAACCCCACTGGTATCGATGTATATACCACTCGCCAAGGCATGACCAGCTCGCCGACGACCGGCACTACAGCTGCCGCTGCACAAAATGCGCAACTGTTGTTTTGGTGTAGTGGCTGGTCTGGTACGCTTACTTTGTCGTCGGGCCCTGCCGGGTTCACGCTTGGAAATGCCGTTACAACGACCGCTCTCGCACGTAATTTACAAACTGGTTGGTCGATTGTTAATAGCAATGGCAGCAGCGGCCGCACTGCGGGTAACGCGGGGCTTTCGGGAACAACGACATGGGATACTATTCTCGTTGCGTTTAATACGCCCGCGCCAGTAGCTCTGGCTGCTAGCGGAACAAGTACGTTCCTGATAGACGCAACGGCCTCTACGGGTGTCGGTAGCTTTTCGATTGCACAAACTTCCGGACCGACAGGAACGCCAGAGGCAATTGCATCGGGTAAATGGCTTGTTCCTGGGCCGTCAAATGCTGGCAATGCCGTCTATACCGTTTCGTCTGCTACCGTTGGTGACGGCACTACGCCTGTGGCGGTTACGGTGCCAGCCGCTTCTAGCCCTGCGAATATGACGGGTGTTGTGCAGCTTGCTTGGAACGGTACTAGCTGGGTTTAGTAAGTCGCGATTTGTTACTTGGCGCCAGTTTTACGGAGCACTACACCGATGGTTTTAAAGAGGATACGGATATCCAGCCAAAAGCTCCAGTTTTGCGCGTAGTAAAGTTCTAGCTCGATACGCTCTTCAAAGCTGAGTTCGCTGCGGCCGCTAACTTGCCATAAGCCGGTAACGCCCGATTTAACGCTGTGCAGCAGCGCGGTGCGTGCTTGATTAAACTTAACTTCTTGCGGCAAAATTGGGCGGGGGCCAACCAGGCTTAAATCGCCGCGGATGACGTTGAAAAGTTGAGGCAATTCATCGAGTGAAGTATTACGCAGGAATTGGCCGAACTTGGTAACGCGCGGGTCGTTATCTACTTTATGATTCTTGCGATATTCTTCGGCAAGGTCGGTGCGGCCCATATCTTCGAATTCTAGGCTGGCATCTTTTTTGCCGTACTGGGCGCCCATGGTGCGGAACTTAAATAGGTTAATCGGCTTAGAAAACTGGCTAAGGCGCTTAGACATGTAAAATACCGGGCCGGGGTTAAGTACTTTTTGCAGCAACGCAATACCTAGGATAATTAGCCCGAGCGGTACTAGTAGAATAAGCGATACAATAAAGTCGAACACGCGCTTTAAAATAGCGCCCCAGCCAACTAGGGGGGTTTGGCTAACGGTGATCATAGGGTAGCCAAGGAATACATCGATAGTATTTTTACCAGTGTAAAATTCGGGCTCGCCTGGGATAAAGTTGTACTGAATATGGTTCACCTGCGCTGCGCCCAGGATTTGGTGGTTGCGATCTTCGCTGTCATACAGGTCGGTCTGGATGATGGTGGTGATGCCGAGCTTTTTAATATCTTTTAGGGCGCTTTCTACCCGCTGGTAGCGCGTGATACCAAAGTGCTGTGGCAGTAGCTTGGCTGGCCCGGCAAAGGCAACAATTTGGTAACCGGATTTATGGGTCGATGAAAGCTCCTCGATGATATCAGTAGTAGCTGCCGAGTTGCCAATAATCAGCACACGGCTGACCCCACGGCCGTAGCGGTACAGCTCGTTACGTACTAGGCGAATAATTTCACGCACGATAATTACCGCAACGATTGAACCAAACAGCACATATAGCGCTACTAGCCGCGCTGGGAAGATGTGCACATTTGTAATGTATTCCCAGCCAATCACCAGTAAAATACCAATGAAGCTGCCAAGGACAATCCGGCTCCACTCTACCAAGCGCCGCGTGTAAATATTGCCAACATATAGCCCCAGCGATGCAAAAATAAGTATCCATACCGGCGCAATAACGGCAAACCCAATAATATATTCATTTAGATATACAGCATGCAGTAGGGCGCGCGGGTCAATTTGAGTGCGCACATAGTAGGCGATGCCAAACACGGCGGCTAGCACCAGTAGGTCTGCGGCCATGAGCATAAGGCTGTAAAGTTTTGTATTACGCGTTGGCATGGTGTTTCAAGGCATATTGTACCATTATCAGGTACAATATGGGTAATGAAGCGCATAAAAATAGAACACATCACTGCCTGGTTGTTACTGATAATCCTAGGCTTAATTGTGGTGCATGCGCCGCTAACAGTGTTTGTAGACAGCCGCTGGCCGGGGGCGGGCGATGCGGTAAAGGCGTGGAAAGAGTATTTATTACTGATTGCGCTAGTATTGCTTTGCATTAAAGTTACCATGGCTAAGGCCTGGGGTAAGTTTATAAAAGATAAGCTACTATGGTTAATCGGCATATATGGCTTATTACACGGTGTTATTGCACTAGCGGACCATATAGCGCCGCTTCCAACCATTGCCGGGCTAATGATTGATCTGCGTTATATAGCGTACTTTGTAGCGGTATATGTATTTTTGCGCATGTGCCCGCAGTACGCTTGGTCGTTTTATCGTGTTGCACTAGTGGGTGCGGTAATTGTGATTGGTTTTGCGCTGTTGCAGCAGGTGTTACCAAACGATTTCTTAAAGTATGCAGGCTACAGCGAATCGACCATTAAGCCGTATTTAACGGTGGATGATAATCCCGATTACGTGCGCCATAGCAGCACCTTGCGCGGGCCGAACCCATTAGGTGCCTATGCCGTGATGGTGCTTGCTGGTGTGGTGGCATACGGCATGGCGGTTGGCCGAAAAGTAAAGAACGCAAAGGTGAAGTACCTACACTTGGTGCTTGCGGTCGGCGCGCTAGTGGCATTGTGGACGAGCCAGTCGCGCAGTGCCTGGATAGCGGCGATTATTGTGATTGCTACATTATTTATTGTGCGTTATTACAAAGTATTCTCGGGCAAGATTGCCGCCTGGCTGGTGTTGGCGGGGGTAGTGCTGGCGATTGGCGTGTATGGAATCAAAGACACCTCGTTCTTTCATAATGTTGTGTTGCACGATAACCCTACTACTGGTGCCGAGATTGACTCGAACACCGGCCATGCCGAATCATTAATAGAGGGTACTAGTAAGATGCTCGCGAACCCGCTGGGTAGCGGCGTGGGCAGTACCGGCTCGGCATCACTATACGGCGATAAGCCGGTGATTATAGAAAACCAATATCTATTTACCGCACACGAAGTGGGCTGGTTCGGCTTGGCGCTATTTGTAGCAATATTCACTATCGTAATGATGCGTCTATGGCACTTACGCCAAGACTGGAAGGTGTTGGCGCTATTTGCGAGCGGGGTTGGCCTGGCAGTTATTGGATTACTGTTGCCGGTGTGGGTTGATGATACGATCTCGATAATCTGGTGGGGGCTCGCAGCCGTAACATTAGCGGAAGGAGAGTTGCATGGAAAATCGACCAACAAAAAAGCAAAAAGAACTGCTTAGTTTTATCGATGGCTTTATAAAAGGAAATGGTTATGGGCCGAGCTACCGCGAGATTATGCGGGCGCTTGATTACCGTAGCGTATCTACCGTAGCTACGCATGTAAATGGGCTGATTACTCGCGGCTGGCTGATTAAAAAAGATAATTCGGCGCGCACACTGGAAGTCGTAGTGCCAAGCGAACCTGGCGATACAAGAGCTGTTGTAGCTGCAGGTGTAAAAACCACCGAACAGGAAATCCGTGCTAAGTTAGACGAGCTAAAGGTGGATAACGAGGCGAATGCCGAAGCAATTGCAGTGCTAGAGAAAACATTAGAGCTACTCGGCTACACGCATGACGCCGAAATCGCATAGTGGTACAATAAAAGTATATGCGTTTTGCAGTGAGGGTGCCACACCACGTAAAAGCGAAGGTGAAACAGGCTAACTGGAAGAAAGTTGGAATTATAACTGGTACAAGCCTTGTCGGATTGTTGTTAATAATACAACTATTGTATCCTTGGGGCAATTTAGCACCCAATGCGCGAATTGACGGCCTAAAAGTAGGGGGTAAGAGCAAAGCGGATGCAGCCGCACTGCTAGATAAAGAGTATGCCGATCACAAAGTGGCCATATATATGGGTACCGGTAAAAAGCCGGTGGTATCACCCAAGTTTAGTGATATGGATGTGCGCGTAGATAATACGGTACGACTAAAGGATGCCAGCTACCCATGGTATTTGCGGATTGTGCCCACTTCCCTTTTTTGGGCTGGTGCTGGCAAGGTGGCGGAGCCTACTGCTAGCTTTGGTAATAAATTTACGAGCTACGTAGAAACGAAGCTGATGCCAGATTGTAAGCAAGCGCCGGTCGACGCAACGCTAAAAGCCAATGGTAGCAAGCTGGAGCTAGTACCGGCGGTAATGGGCGGTACCTGCGAGCAGGCCGATGTGATTAAGAGTATCAAAAAGGTGAAACCATCGCTTACCGAAAGTACCAGCGTGCGTGTTATACGCGAAGAACAGGCGCCAAACGTGGGGGATAGTAAAGCCAAAGCCTTAGCTGGCACACTAAATGAGCGGCTAAAAAGTGGCGTTATGGTAGATGTGCTCGGCGGGCCGGTAGATGTGAGTGCAACCGATGTAATGAGCTGGCTTGATTTTGCATCGAAGGACAGTGACATTGTGGCAACCGTGAACAGCGATAGGGCTGGTGATTGGTTAGGGAGGAATGTTGCTAGCAAAGTAGCAATTGCACCGGGTATTAGTTATATCCGCACGCTTGATTTTACCGAGCTATCACGTGTGAATGGTAGCGCTGGCCGTGCGCTTGATGTGCCGGTAACTGTAGCAAGTATTCAGTCAGTAGTAGATGGTGCGGTGGTAAATGCTAGCGCTGCCACGAAACCAGTGGCGCCAACCGAGCAATATACACGTACCTACAGTGCTAGCGATCAAGGCCTCACTGCCCTACTGGAAAATTACGCCAAAGACCACAAAGGAACGTTCGGTGTATCGATGATAGAACTAGACGGCAAAAAGCGCCGCGCCAGCTACAATGGCGATAAGCAATTTGTGACCGCCAGTACCTACAAACTGTTTGTGGCATATAGTTTGCTAAAGCAGATTGATGCCGGTAAGCGCGATTGGGATAGCAATGCATCGTGCTTTAACAAGATGATTAGCAACAGTGATAACGCCTGCGCCGAGAGCTTTTTGAACTCGCTGGGTCTTAGCAATGTCACTAAGGATATTCAGGCAATCGGACTAAAGAACTCAACATTCATGAAGAGTGGCGGTCCATTTACAACCGCAAACGACCTTACGTTGTTGCTAGGTATGATTGCAACCGGCCAAAACTTTAGCAGCACAAACCAGCAGCGGCTGATCGCTGCCATGAAGGGTAATGTGTATCGCCAAGGCATCCCGGCCGGCGCCAATGGTACTGTGGCTGATAAAGTAGGGTTTTTGAATGGGTTGTTCCATGACGCTGCAATTGTATACGGCCCGAACGGTACGTATGTACTGGCTGTCATGACGGATGGTAGCAACTGGGCAACCATCGCCGACCTCACCAAGCAAATCGATGCATTACGCGCACAGTAGTATTTACAGATACGGCAAGTTGCTATACAATAATACGCGTATCTTAAATAAAGATCGCACCTTACAGCTTATTCCGGCATAGCTCAGTGGTAGAGCGGATCGCTGTCAAAAGGCAGCTCATGTAGGTAACTACATTGTGCAAACGGGGTGAATTGCGGGAAGTCTACGTCGCACACGCGATATGATAATCCGCAGCCAAGCCAAGACTGGGTTAAGAAGTCTTGGAAGGTTCAGAGACTAGAATGTGAGCCCAACAATAAGCATTCATTAGCGCCCCGCATCCTGAAACATGGATGATGAGATAGTCCACGCGCATACGAAAGTATGGGATAAGTGTAACGATTAGGTCGCTGGTTCGAGCCCAGCTGCCGGAGCCAAGAAGAGAGTACCCTTTAAGGGTGCTTTTTTCTTGGCTATGACACTTGGCGCGAGAACCAGGTCTTTTGCTTCAGCAAAAGTGGTTCGTGTAGCGCTGTGCAGTAAAAATGTGTTTACATATTTTTACAAGCAAGCGGAAATAGGGAGCAAAGCGACCGCCCCCAGCTGCCATCTTATCCTATCTGTTAAGGGAGTACCCCTTTGATTATAGTTATACGCCAAGCAAAGACGAGTCCTTTTTGGCCCGTTTTTGCATGCAAAAAATCATACTAGCGTATAATCGATACAGCATGAAAAATAAAGTGCATATATTGACGATAGTTGCTGCGGTGCTACTCGGCGCTCTTTTTGGAGCTGTTATTAAGATTATACCCGAACTTACTTTGCGTACAGATGCCCGGACGGCGACAATAATTCACATTATCGTTGCGATTGTTATGGGGATTGCTTTAGTCGGCTACATATGGCTTGTTCGCCAGATAAAAAAACGCGACGGCTCTAACTGATAAATATGAGCTAGAGGGGATTCCTCCTGGACTCCTGGGGCCTAAAACATTAGTTAGTCCGCTTTTCCGCATTATCCCGCAGAAATGGGTCGCGTTTAGCTTCGTCTAAAAGCTCGCCATATAGCCACGGCTTGCGATATACATCGCCCCAAATTTCCTGTGAGCGATACTCTCGCAAGCGTTCAATGTCAAAATCAGCATAGAAAATACCTTCATTTTCATCGGCTAACACTATTTGCGAGTCATACTCCTCGCCTCTCTTGCGCATACCATCGTACGCGGAGGATTTGCCGTTATCTTTTGGGCTTGGGTAATTTGTAGTGGCTATGCCGACCATGTTTTCGTATGCCCGTGCCCGCAGCTGTGATAGGCGGTTGACTTCCATAGCGCATGAGTTTGGTACTAAGATAATTTCTGCACCTTTGTGCATAAGGATGCGGGCGGACTCTGGGAACTCTCGGTCAAAGCAAATCATCGCACCAACGGTAACGGCACCTGCCTTTGTGTCTAGTTCGGCAACAGGAAACTCAGTACCGGCATCAATCATAATTTCCCAGTTTTTGCGAACCGTGTGGACTTTGCGATAATTGAGTATGGTTTGTCCAAAACGATCTATGAGAGCCATGGAATCATAAAATTTGCCGTTATCCTGCTCCAGGTAACCAAGGGCGACTGCTATTTCGTTATCTATGGCAAGTTGAGCATATTGCCGAAATTGCTCCTCGCCCTGCGTGATAACGGCACTATACCAGGCTTCTTGCCCCTGGATGTAATCATCGGGGGATGAGTAGCCGATATTCCAGTTCTCTGGGAGCAGCGCAACATCAGCATTATTAACAGCCGCTTGTTCCACAAAGGTTTTTGCTTTTTGATAATTTTGTTCTGCATCACCGGTAGGGGCGAGTTGTAGTAGTGCAACTTTCATGTATCCAGTATACGCCATAGAGAGTTGTTCTCTGAAGTCTTGTAGATTAGCGCCAAATAGCTAAAAAGAAGTTAAAATAGTACTAATGAGTGAACTGCATAAAAAGTTTAGTCTTGATCACCTTTCAGATGTTGAGTTTGAAGATTATTGCTTTACCCTTATGAAGCTTATGGGGTACAAAAACGTTGATTGGCGTAAGGGTACTGGCTACGATGCAAGCCCAGCAGACAAAGGTAGGGATATTGTCTGTGACTCGCAAAGGGTAGATGTAGACGCAGCAGAATATATGGAGCATTGGTTTGTTCAGTGTAAGCATTACAAAAAAGGTGTTCCGGTAGACAAGATTAGTGATGCACTCGCATGGGCAGAGGCGGAGCAACCGGATGTACTTTTACTTATAGCTTCAAACTTCTTTTCTAATCCAACCAAGGAATACATAGAAACCTATCGGCAGAATAAAAAACCTAAGTTTAGAATAAAACTTTGGGAGCGGCCTAATCTTGAAGATTATTCGCAGGGCAGGACATTGCTGCTGAGTAGATATAAACTTGCAGATAAGCTCGAGTACCTTGATAGTATGCATCCAGCACACCTAGAGTATATAAAATCCTCTCACATGAATGAGCTAGATGACCTATTTGGTCTACTCGACGAATTCAGCGATGATGAAAAGATGCGTATCAGCGGCTTACTATGGGAAGCATTCTTAATGCCGCGGTATCGAAAAGCTATCACCGGCAAAGAGACTATGGGTGAACTTCGTATTGATCCAGTCAATTATGATTTATTTAAAAAGCGGTGTTATGAAATTGCGCAAAGTGGTATACTTCCTAGCTACCTACTAACCAACTTTCTCGTTAATCAGCTTCTTCAGGAAACATTTTATCGTGGTGATACTACTTCAGTCGCCAGATATAAAGCGCGGATTGGTCGGTACATGGAAGGTATACAGGAGGTAGAGCCAGATAGTAAAAAGCAGGAAGAATTTAAACAACGAATACAGAGCCTCATCGATGGAGCTGACGATTCTTATAGAGAAGGACATCGGGTCTATATGAAATTTTGTGATCAAGTTGTGTCAAGGTTACTTTTGCTACCTGGTGGGTCTGTAGATTAGGTATGACTATGATGGGAAAACGGCTGATGGTAGTAAGAAGCACTGGCATATTATAGAGTGTATATTAGAGAAAAGCTAAACTATTTCTTGCTTTGCTGCCCTATAATAGGTGTATGGTGAAGTCGTATATTGAACCGCGTTTTGTAATTACAAGCTCGTACGAAAAGCTACAGGAGCTTGATAGAGATGACTTCTCGTTTTTGCTGCGCCATGGTGAAAATAATAAGCAAATTAGGCTACATGATATTCTGCAGCGCCCGTTGGTATTTATTGTGGCCGAGCCAGGCCATGGTAAGACTCGCTTAATTGACGAGCTGTCGCAGCGTGCCGGCGAAGGCGTGAAGCGTGTGGATTTTAAAACCAAAGTTGACGACAGGCCGATTGGCAAATGGCTTGCTGTGCAGGGTGTTTCGGCGGAAACAAAGACAGTCTTGCTTGATGGTCTTGACGAAGCACCTGCGAAGTACATCCAGTCAACTATTTTTTCACTGGTGGAATATATAAGTACTCATCCTGGTACACGATTCTATATTTCTTGCCGCGTGCATTACTTTGCGAAGTATCAGCAAGATTTTACACGGTTGCCTACGGCCGAATTTCTATTAATCAAGCCGCTTGAGAGGTCAAAAGCGCAACAGCTTCTGCGGAATATGGGTATCCCCGAACGGACTATCGCCACGCTATTCTCATCGCTTCAGTTTGGTGATAGTGCAACGGTGCTACAAAACCCGCGCTACCTTGAAATGATCGCCAAGGAGATTGCTAGCGGCGCGTCAAAACCCGACTCGATAAACCGAGCAATGCTATTTGAATCGTTTACCTTTGGCGCATTGTGCGAAGAAGATAGCAAAACGGGTCGCCAACTGGCCGAGTATAAAAAACGCATGCTCGAGCTACTCGCGCTTACTATGGAAGTCGCCCAGCTTAACCAGATAACTACTGATGACTTTGTAACATTTATGGAACGGGCAAAGTCTGACGCTAAGTTGATTGTTTCGCAGGTAGAAATTGAAAATATTTATGAGCATAGCTTGCTGACGAAAGACCTTGATAACAACGTTAGCTTTACGAATCGAGAAGTACAGGAGTATTTGGCGGCGCGGTATTTGCTGCGTATGGCAAACCCCGAGTACAAAGTATTTTCGCTTGCGGTTGAGCCAGAGTTGCGCGAGATTATCCCAAGCTGGCGCAATACACTATCGTTTATTATTGATGAATTGCCAGCTATCGCAAGGCAGATTGTCGATTTATATCCAGCGCGCATCATCCTGGACGAAAGCACCGAGTTGCTTGTGTCTGGTTCGACAAGTGGCAAAATGCTGAGTGAGGATAAGTCATATATATTTGACTACATATGGCAGGGTAATAATCGGCAGCAAAATTTTATTCGTCAGGAACTGTCGTTTCAGCTTGCAAGTTATGCTGGTGATGCGTATGTGCCGGAGGCATGTAAGCAACTTTTAGGATTGAGGTACAAGGCACAAAAAGACTACCCTACTGACCGCTTGAATGTAATCAACCTTTGCGGTAATTTGCTTGCGCTTGACCGGTTTAGCGGGGTAGAGAAGCAAAAAGTAATAGAAAAGCTTATAAAAATTGCCCTGGAGGCGGGTAGTAATACAATGCAAATCAATGCGCTTCACGCCTTGATGTCAGTGAAGGAAAAATCGGTACTAAAGCGCCTGTACCCGCTTTCAGATTCGCAAGATGATGGCGTGTTTGGGTATATCGAGCGTTTGGCGTATGAGATTGATCCAAGTGGTGAACTTTCGATCGACGTATACGCCAAAGGTATAAAGCGCCAACAGTACTACAGCACTAGAGAGGGTATCGAGAAGTTGACGACGCCCGAAGCTATCGGCTATTTCTTGAAGCATCTTGCTAGCGATACCGAACTTATCAAACCGATTATTGATCATGATCGTATGTTCACCGACGAGCGAAGCCGCTTTTTGCAGCATGTAAAAGATGTATGGCAGCCGGTGTGGCTACCACTACTGAAAGAGTTTATTTTGCATGCCTTTGCCGTTGAGTATGGGTACTATGCCGAACGTTCGCAGTTTGTTGAGCAGATCATGCGGCTGATTGCCGAGCATGACACAGACTATTATCAAGAACTGCTGACGGTGGGGGTTAAGAATCACAGTATGATGGTTCGGCTTGATTCCTCCCTGGCTAAGATTATGCAGCCGCAGGATACTCGGTTCACTGCTGATGTGGTACGGGCGCTTGGGGATAAGGGGTTTATTGTTTTTCGGATTTTTGAATGCCTTGCTTCCACGAGCACTACGTACGGGGCGGCTATCTTGGGCGAAGCACGCCAGTTGCTGCCAAGCCAGTTTGCCGAGTATGATAAACGGCTGCAACGGTTTAAGCGCCAAAATAAATACAATAGTGCTACCGCCCAGTTCAACCGAGAGTATGAAAAAATCGAAGACGATACGTTGTCGAACGCACTATGGCAAACAAGTGCTGCAATTATCCGCTACCTAGAAGATACAAGTACCAGCAAGGAGGTGCTTTCATACACTGATGATCAAGTAGATCGCATATGGCACATACTTCGGACAAAGATTTTAGATGTGTATGATCCGGCTGATATTACATTGACTATTACCAAGCGGGGTGGTGGCAATACTTCCTATGCTATCACGAGGACAGCTGAGTTATTTGAGCGCGCGTTTGTTTTTGGGCACCTGACGAAGCAAAAAGACATAGGGCAGTATAAAGATAAACTGCTGGCCTATTTCCCTTATATGCACTCACAGGTAAAACAAGAATTGTTTGCAAACTTACGGCTATCGGGTGAAGAATATCAGAAAATAGTTGATGCCTATGCAGATGTTTCAAAGGACAGTGTTCAGTATCAGCCGTATGATTTTATTGAGTTGGTTGATACCGCACGACTTGTATCCGCTAAGGATGTTTTGCAAAAAATTGTACTGAGTGATGATATGCAGGAGTATGTACGTGAGTATGCGCTGCGCACCATTGAAAATATTGCACCGGATAAAAACTTTTTAGAGCAAGTATATGAACGGTATTCTGAAAAGCCGGAGCAAGGTGCGCATTCGCTGCCTCAGAGTATAGATACGTTGTTGATTGAGCACTACGCCGACAAGGTAGCTGTGCAGCGCCGGCTTACACTTATGAAGGAAGCTGCGGTGCGGGCTCCGGCGCGCGCAGCGAGCGGCTCGTTTTCGGTGAGTGACGTAGAGTCTGAGTTGTATGATAAAACGCTTGCCAAGCCTTTGATGGGGCTGAGTAGCGATGTGTATACTGACAATTTTTTGAAGCTTCTCAACTACTCTTTTGAGCTACGGCAGAAGGGCGCAGGCTGGGCGCGCTACGCTGAATATATTTGGGAGGTGACCACGAGCTATTTCCAGAATCTTGTTAGCCAGAAAAAATCTGTTGGTCTGTTGCAGCGCATTGGTGAAGTGCTTGATCGACACTCTGTGGCAGTAACGGCAAATTATCTTAGGTACTTTAATACCATAAAGAACCACTTGTTAGAGCAGCTTGGCGACAAAAAGCTGTATACCGAAGCCATTACTATTGTTAATACTATGAACACGACTGATGAACTAAAAATCACCAGCGAGGTAGAACTTTATTATGCGACATGCGAACTTATCAAGGAGCTGGATCGATGGCTGCAGCAAGAAGGCGAAGTACTTGTAGAAAAGGGTACGGAAACCGAAACGCAGAGGCGTATGGCATTGCAGTTCGAAAACATTTTAGTCAAAAAATATGGCTCTACAAATGTACGCACACGCATAGACCGCGAGACGCAGGCTACCGACGGCACGCGTACTGATTTTTATGTGTACTTTGGTTTTTATGGACCGGTACTGATTGAGCTAAAGCTTTCTAGTCACGGTGACCTGGCGGGTGATATGAAAGAGAAGGAATCGTACAAAAGTTTGCAAAAATACATGAAACAATTTGGCGCGAACCATGGAATACTACTTATTTATCGCGCCAAAGGAACGGCTGTGGATAGCTTCAGAAGGAGGGTGGCTAAGGCTAGAAAGGCATATGGCAGCATACCTGGCGTTGCGGTGATGACATTGGGTGAAGTGGGCTAGGGACTGCGATTATTTATTGTTTACTCTATCCCTCTTATGCTAAAATAGCTCTAATCATAAGGGAGTTAGAGGACAAGTGGTTATACAAGCGCGTGGGGTACGAAGGCGGCTGATAGTTAGAGGTGTAGTATTGAGTGTTTTTCTGCTGTCGGTAGCGTTACTGAGCGTTCGCCCGGTGCTTGCAGAAGGTGAAGTGATAGAGGGCGGATCGCCGGTAACGGCGCGCGTTAATCATCAGGTTGCTGTGAATGATATTTCTATCGACGGTACCGGTAATGATGTGTTGCCGGTTCAGCTGTCGGTGAGCCATGGCTCACTGTATCTCGCAGATATTACCGGGCTAACGCTTGCCGGTTCGCGTGGTGGCCCAGTGGTGGAGTTTTCGGGTACTCGTGCGGATGTGAATGCAGCCCTTGCCTCGCTACGCTACACCGGTACCGCAGTAGGTAACGACACGCTTACTGTGACCATTGCCCAGCCGGGCCAGGTATTTAACCCCGAAAACGGCCATGTGTACGAATATATCAATCGACCGGGCGGCTATACTTGGGTACAGGCGCGTGATGAGGCAGCTTCAAAAACATACGAAGGCATCCCCGGCTACTTAGCAACAATCACTTCCCAATCCGAAAATGATTTTATCCAGACTAAACTTGCCGGTGACGCATGGCTGGGCGCAACCGATACGGCTGTCGAAGGCCAGTGGCGCTGGGCGACCGGGCCAGAGAACGGTACACTATTTTACACCGGCCAAGGCAATAACGGCACCGGTGCAGTGCAGTCGGGTCAATATGCCAACTGGAAGTTGGGTGAGCCAAACCAAATGGGCGACGAAGACTGTATGGAGGTGTACATCGGTGAGGGCACGTGGAATGACTGGCCATGCGGCAATACCACCGGTTATGTGGTGGAGTACGGCACAAACGAAGAGTTGCCACCGGCTGTGCCCACTAAAGACGTTGCGATTACGGTAACGGCCGCAGAATTCGCTGGTGGCGATGGTAGCGCTGAGCACCCATACCAAGTGACGGATTGTGAGCGCTTGCAGAGTGTCAATCAGAACCTTTCGGCTCATTATGTACTGACGCACAACATCGACTGTACGGACACTCCCAACTGGAATGGCGGCAAGGGCTTTGCACCGATTGGCTATGCGGGCGACGAAGAGGACTGTCCATTTACCGGTACGCTTGACGGTGCGGGCTATACAATTGATGGCCTAACAATTATTAGGGCCGATGAAACATATGGTCAGGGCGGTGACGACGAAGAAAATGTTGGGCTTATTGGCTTGAGTAATGGGGCAACAATCAAAAATGTTCATTTGACCGATGCGATGATTAAGGGCTATCACTATGTCGGCGGCTTGGTGGGTTACATGCAGGGCGGCACGGTGACAAATAGTTCGGTGAATCTGAACATCACCTCAACAAGTAGCGACTGCAATGGTCATTGTATTTGGGCGCGCTACGGGCAATATGGTGGTGGCTTGGTTGGCGCTGCTGATGGCGGTACGATTTCAGACTCGGCAAGTGCCGGCCCGGTCAAGGGTAGTGGTATTATTATCGGTGGTCTTGTAGGAACGATGTCAAACGGCGCGATACTTGAAGATTCAACCACAAGCTCACCGGTTGATGGCGGCGAGAATATCGGTGGTGCCGTTGGCGAGGCATACCAGTCGACTATCCGTGGCGTGTCGGCAAGTGGCCGTGCCCACGCTAACCTTGATGAAGGCACAAGCAAATGGGCAGTTAACGCTGGAGGTTTACTAGGGTATGGCTATCAGGTAACGATTGAGCGGTCTCGTGCCAGTGGTAATGTAGAGGCAGAGAGTTCTAATGCAGGTGGTATCGCAGGTCAGCTTAACGGCGCGACGGTGAGCGATACGTATGCTACGGGTGATGTTGTATCGGATAGTAACGTCGGTGGTGTAGTCGGCGATAGCGGCGATACTACGTTGTCGCGTGTGTATGCAAGTGGAAGTATTGCCGGTAATTTAAGCGTTGGTGGTTTGCTTGGGTCCTCGTGGTCGTCAACCATTAATGATTCGTTTGCCGCGGGTGCCGTAGATGGAAGAGGTACCGAGTATGTAGGCGGTATAGTGGGCTATAACGGTTCGATAACCATGACACATACGTACTTTGGTACGACCGCTACTACGCAGGCGCAGTGTGCAAATACCGGTGCGGTTGGCGGCTGCAATGGAATTGGTACGGCTGGCTACTTTGTGAATAAAGCGAACGATCCGTTTACGCGTAGTGGCAGTGAAGTGTGGCTTGGTAATGTATGGTTGTTTGACAGTGTGAACCTGCCGGTATTTGGTACTACCATCGTGGATGATGGTGACGGAATCTCGGCCAGCATCGAGGGTGCAGCGCCAAACCATGGCGACGGTAATGGCGATAATATACCCGACAGCGAGCAGGCGAATGTTACAAGTTTTGTCAATCCGCAGGATGGCAAGTATATTACACTTGAACTGGCAGCAGGCTGCTCAATTACCGAAGCGGCAACAATTGCCGAAAACGCGACCGCAAAGGACAAGAACTACGACTACGCGCACGGGCTCGTAAACTTTAGCGCCAACTGTAGCACTAGTGAGGTTGCGGTAAAGTTGTTCTACCATGGCATCTCGACCGACGGCCTAGTGTTACGTAAATACAAGCCAAGCAAAAACGGTGGCACATACTTTACAATAGGCGGCGCGACATTGGCTCGCCAGCTTGTTGGTACACAGTCGGTTGCTGTAGCTAGCTATACTATTACCGACAATGGCGAACTTGACCTTAACCCGGCCGCAGGTGCAATCACCGACCCGGTCGGCCTCGCCTCGGCTACTGGTGGTGCCCTCGCTGCAACCGGCGTAAATCAGATTGCACTGCTTGCAGTAGGTGGCGTATTGGTGGTTCTGGGTATAGTTGTAGCTGGCTGGCGCCGGTTACTGTCACTATGACATGGTATACTAAAATAGATAATCGATAGCGTAAGGAGGCTCAACTGGAACCGATAATACAGCCAGAGCCGTTGCCACCTCCGGTCATTCAAGGAAGGTCAAACGGGCTTGCTATAGCATCGCTTCTACTTGGTGTGGTGGCGTTACTGGCGTATGGTGTTCTAACTATGGTTGGTCTCTACGTTAGTGGTAGTTGGCTTGCATATATACTGAGCGGTATAATTGTTGTAGCTGGGCTATCGGCGGTTGTGTGTGGAACAATAGCATTGCTGAAAAAACAGCATATAGCAATGAGCATAATCGGTATTGTATTGGGTATATTTTGCTTGGCCATGATTGTTGTATCATATATCGCGAGTCAATTGGCAGCGATTAGTATAGTAAAAAATACAGCAAGACATTAATGCTACGAAGACCAGCACTGTAAAGCTAAGAGATAAAATTAGTGTGACCGGCATCACCTACATTAATAGGGGTGATGGGCAGTACGGAGTCGCAGCCATCACCAATAACACTACTGAGGAGCATACGGTTTGGCTTAGGCTAAATTATTATGATGAATCAGGTGTATTGATAGCTGGAGTTACCGGATGGGCAAAGAATATTCCACCTGGTGAATCTAAACAGGCAGAGACTATGGCGTTAATGCGTGATGTGACAGGATTTGCGAGAGCAACATACGAAATTAACTCCATTAAGTAAGTATGCCAATGATAAGCTAAGTCCTGGTACGGGTGAGCGGATTATCGAAAGTGCTCGTTGGGAAAGTGCATGCGTAGATAGCCGCCTCTACTGTACTAAATCGAGTGACTAGTAATAGCAGGTTAGAAGGATGATAAAAATCAGTAGAATTGGAAAGAGGGTACGAGCTGTAGTGCGCTGGCTGCGCAAGCGCCCGGCAATGTTTTGGGCGGGAGTGGTTTTGGTTGCACTGCTGGCGGCGTATACTATTAGTAGTATGAACCAACGACTAAGTGTAGACCCAGCCACCTGTAAACCGTTGCTTGCTTTGATAGCCAAGGCCGAAAGCAAGGGGAATTACAACGCGTACTTTGGTAACGCCGGTAATACCGATATTAAGTTTACCGAAATGTCGGTGGGTGAGGTGATGAAATGGCAGCAAGAATTTATCGCAGCAGGTAATGCCAGTAGCGCTGTAGGCCGCTACCAAATTATTAGCACTACCTTGGCTGGCTTGGTACAGCAGCTGCATATTGACATAAACCAACCGTTTGATGAAGCGATGCAAGATAAACTGGCGATCGCGCTGCTAGAGCGCCGCGGTGTAACGGAATACGTAAACAATCAAATCGACGCTCGCCAGTTCGCAGCCGAACTCGCCAAGGAGTGGGCAGGGCTACCAAAAGTGTTAGGTGATAAGCCGGAGCAGAGCTACTATGCGGGTGATGGGCTAAACAAGGCGCTTGTACGAGTAGACGAAGTACTAGGTGCTGTCAGCGCTATTCGTGCATCGGGTGAGTAGTGTGAGCTCGCAAAAACTAATCATCATTCGCGGTAATTCTGGTAGTGGCAAAACGACTGTCGCCAAGCGTGTGCAGCGCGAGCTAGGTAAGGGTACTATGTTAGTTCCAGAAGATGTGTTGCGCCGTGAGATACTGTGGGTGCGGTGGAATGCTAGTGATCTAAGCGCAGAGCTCATAAAGCGTACGGTACTGTATGGCAAAGAAATAAGATTTACTGTTGTGCTGGAAGGTATCTTGCCTAATGAGTATTATCTATCGATGATAGAGGAATTGATTGGCGAGTTTAACGAAACGCACGCATATTATTTTGACCTGCCCTTCGAGGAAACCCTGCGCCGTCATGCTACAAAGTCAAACGCGAATGAATTTGGTGAGGTAGAAATGCGCGATTATTGGTGCGAAACTGATTACCTAGGTATTTCGGGCGAGCAGAAAATATCGGCAGAAGAGAGCGAAGACGAAATAGTGGCGCGGATTGTAAACGATTGCCGCTATTGAAATTGAAGATGAGCGCAAAGCTTCTACCCCAGAATTCTTAATGCACCAGGGTGGATTCTGTAGGTGAGTGGCGGGGAAAGCTGTGATACTTCGCCATCATGCGAAATGGATAGGTGCGAGCGCGCGATTTGGATAGCGAGTTCCGTAGGGTGGTACTCGTCGAATTCGCTGAGCTGCTTGGCCTTTCCAACTAAGGCGAAGAGTGCAATCTTAAGTAATGCCAGATGCGATTGAGTCTTTGCGGCGTAAACGGTAAGGATGCCCTCATCAAGCCGCGTGCGCTCAATGCCGCTAAGCCCTGCAAATGAATAGCCGTTATTGCCAACAAAAACAAACGGCGTGTTAAAGGTCTCGTCACCGATAGTGACACGATAGCTTTTTAGCCGCACGAGTGCTCGCCACGAAGCAGCAACGGCTGCCGGCCATTTGCCGATATATCCCTCGATTTCTTCGCGGGTGCGGAGCGACAGCGGGTAAATACCTAGGCTAGAATTGTTAATGAAATACGTATCGTTGACGCTGGCAATGTCGATGCTACGGAGCTTGCATTTTTTGAGCCTAGCCAGCGCTTCGTCAATGTTCTGTGGAACGCCAAGGTCTTTGATGAAATGATTTAGCGTGCCGCCGGGCAACGGAATGAGTGTGGCTTTGGTGCCAGCAACCAGCCCGGCTACAGCACTAATGGTACCGTCACCACCAATCACGGCAATGTTTTTGGCTTTGGCGATGTGCGGGCGAAGCTTTTGCGGGAGCCTATCGTCGATAGCAATGAAGGTATCGACGTTGATGCCCGCAGCAGTACATTTTCTACTCAGCTCTTGCCGAGAGAGTGCCGAACCAGACTTGGGGTTATAGACGAGGACGATGTTCATGCAAGGGGCTTGATGATAAAGATGATGATACAGAGGGCGATACTGCCTAATAGCCAGCCAGCGACAACATCACTAGGGAAATGTGCGCCAAGGTAGACACGTGATATGCCAATGAGTAGGATAATCGCAACCAAAAGTATAGTCACGATGTAGTTCCAGGGCTGGGGAAGTAGCTGCCAAGCCAAGTAGGCAAGCAAGCCGTAGGCAATGGTTGAGCCGGTGGTGTGGCCACTCGGAAAACTATGTGATTGCAATGGGGCTGCGTACTCGGTAAGTGGTCGCTCGCGGTCGGTTAGCAATTTGATACCTGTGCCGATTCCGAGTGTTAGCCACACCAGCAGGCCGCTGAATGCTAGGCGTAAATTAGTCTGGACAACCCCGAACAAGGCAACCACACCGCCGATCGTCAACGTTACTGCCGGCAGCCCTAGTGTGGTTACCACCACGAAAAATGCCTCCAGCCCAGCCGGCCAGCTGGTAACGAAACCAGTCAAACTTGTATCGAAGCGATGAAGTAATGACCTCATACTTTTAGTATAGCAGGAGAAGCAGCGATGCTTTTGAGTTACAGACAGCCTTCTGGCGTGCACATCCCAACAGCAGTATCTTCATCAGGCATTTGGTCGCGGATTTCAGTGATAAGTTGTTTGAGCTTTTCGAGCGGCAATGCACCAGGGATAATCTGTGACTGGTTGATAACGAGCGCCGGTACGCCCCGTAGGCCGTACTGCCTTGCCTTGGCAAAGTCAGCTTGCACAGCAGCTTTGACTTTGTCTGATTTGAAATGTTTTTTCCACTCATCAAAATCGATATCCGTGCTCCGGATAGCCGCGTAGATGGCGTCATCTTGCTCGATATTTTGGCTGTGCATGAAGAATGCGGCCTGCAAGGCGTCAAACGCATCCCAATATGCTGCTTCGCCGCCAACAAACCATGCGGCCTTGGCGGCGTGCAGGCCTGGCATTGAGATGGGGAACGGAAAGTCGGCTGCTTGCATGCCGGCGCTGTTGAATCGTCGCAGTTCGTCTTGCTGGTTTGCCTGTGCCCAGTGGGTGATGATTTCGTCTTTGGCGCGTTCGCGCGAGCCAAACATGCGGTCAAAATCGCTTGGCTGGCTAACGAGCGCAAACGAGCGGTGAATAATCTCTAGGTCTGGCATAGCTTTTTGTAGCTGCCGCATACGATACGACATCGGAAAGCAAAAACTGCAGATGACATCGTGAAAAAACTCTATTTGTACCTTTTTTGTTGCCATGGTTACTCCTTATTGTAGGGATATTTTTATTGCATTTCAAGGCCGCTACGTACTTGTCCGCATTGGTGTGCAGCGGGAAATACTTGAACAGCGACTATTGCAAAGGGAAAAGAGCCGTAAGGCGAAAGCTTTTGAGGTGCTGGATTTTTATGCGGAACAACACGAGGCTATGAGGGCGGATATCGACCCTGCCATTACTCTTGTTGATAGCTATGACTTAGATTTGGCCGCTGCGGCTATTGCCAATATGTAAGCGGAAGCTACAAGATTTGTAGCAACAGCCAGCCTAACAAGCCAAAGGTAGCTACCTCAATATATATGCCCCATGGTCTTTCGAACTTTTGGATTCTTCTGTGGAACTTTACGTGCAGTAGCGCTAATCCTCGGCTTGCGGTTCGACCTTTCTTCTCGTAGGCCACCCAATTGTACCAACCGACTGCATCGGGTAAAGCCGCTACAATCCCTGCCAATATAGCAAACCAGGCTTGATGCATAACCAGAAAAACAAGTACAGTTGCCGTGGAGATAAAGGTGATAACACCCACGATATAGCTTAATTTATGCTTAAATACTTCAGAAAAGCCCTTGTTTCCTGCATATCCAAAGTGTGGAAGCGCGTCCATAAGAAAGTGTGAGGCAAATGCAAGTACCAGGGCTGCGACTGGCTGATTATTTAGAGTAAGACCGATAACAGCTCCTGCAAGCAGGTGGTTAGTGATGGTCATGCTAGCTCGCCTTAAGCTCGCTGCGACTATCAGGGGTGATGAGAAAAATAGAGAAGAAGCTTTTGTAGCAGATGTTCATTACCTCTTAAGTATACCTGTATCTGTGGTAAAATACGATTCAATGAGTACATCGACCAAAATCAAACTCATCGTGCCACTGCTATATGCAATTCTTGCAGGCATTTTGTTTGTCTTCACATGGCCTCATAACGCTACAGCCCATCATATTGTGGGAGTTGCAACAACATTCGTGGCTTTTCTGCTTTGGTTTATCGCAAGAGTCCAGCTTGGAAATGCCTTTTCGATTGGAGCAAAAGCAAACTATCTAGTGCAAACTGGTGTATATAGTAAGTTGCGCCACCCTGTTTACTACTTTTCTATCTTGGCTGTCGTAGGAATTGCCATATATGTCTGGTCGCCGCTTATGTTACTGCCAGTAGTGTTACTTATTCTGCTTGAAGCGTACCGAATTAACAAAGAAGAAAAGGTTTTGGCCGACAAATTCGGTAAAGCTTACGATGAGTACAGAGCAAAAACTTGGTTTTAGCTAATAATACCCGCTACCTCCATGATTTATCTTGCCATAAATCTCGTCATAGATTTCGTTTGCCTCTTTGTTTTCGAGCGTTCGCTCAAGGTGGCGCAGGGTTATGCGTACCAAAACATTCTTTTGGTCACTTGCTATACCTAAACGCTCCTGTATTTTGGTGGGCAAATCTTTGCAGGCAGTTTCGCTCAATATTTCGACACTCTCTAGAATATTCTGCTTGTCGCCCAGAGCCTCGCGGATATCCTCGTTTATATCTTCCTCCACATAGCTAGCCGGTACACTATATGACATATCGCGCTGGATAGCTGGTTGGCTGGATACCTCGTGATATTTCTCCAGGTCTTTCATCTGCGCGGCAATCTTAGGGTTAGTCGAGCGCAAATAGCGGATATCGGGAATGTCTTTGAGCGTCATCACAAGCCTATCAAGCCCCATACCTAACGCCCAGCCAGAGTATTCGCTTGGGTCTAGCCCGGCATTTGCCAAAATCTGGTCGTTGATAAGTCCGCACTCCAAAATCTCAATATCTCTATCGTCAAGAACAGTGTTTACTTCAATACCCTGCTTGGTATAGGGGTGTGGCGAGTTAATAATGCGTAGTTTCCAGCCAGGCGCGGCCGTAGCTGCCACACCTTTCACGACCTCAAGTAAATCGTCTTTGACAATCGGCGCGTCTTTGCCTGTTTTGACAATCCGCCACATTTCCAGCATGTGAACTTGCCCGACGTGCTTTTTGTCGGTAACATCTCGGCGATATGCCAGACCTGGTAATAAAATGACCACATCGTGCCATGTATCTTTAGCTGCCGCAAGTTCGCGCAAAATAGCTGGTATTTGTGCGGTGGTGTGCGTGCGTAAAACGTGCGTTTCGTCTGCGTAGTGCGTGTAGGTTGATGAACGGCTGATGTTCTCTGCGGCAATGAGCAGATTATCGTAGTTATCTTTGACGCTAACGATAGGGTCTTTGCGATACACGCGAACATCAGATTTTAGATGTGCTTCACGCATATATTCCGCGACCTGTTCGTACAGCAAGCGGATTGCGTGCGGTTCTTTGCTGTGCGTTAAATCTGGAATAGCCAAGTATTCGTTTAGCTTTTCTTTTGTTAGTGGTTGAATATACATTCTCATAGTCTTCTCCTTATTTACTTAAATGAAAAAGCCCCCTTTCGGGGGCTTTGGTTCTTTAGCTGATGATGTTTATTTGGTAAAGCCAGCCAGACCCCCGAGAGAAGAGGTCATAAAAAAGTTCTTAGTCTGGCTTGAAATTGCTTTCATATCTCCATTATACCACAAATAGATATATTATGCAATCAATAGATTGATGCAACTGTCAAGCAAGATTTGCTACAATAGGGCCTGAGATGCGGATATTTGTTACCGGAAATGCAGGGTCAGGGAAATCTACGCTTGCGAAGCGTATCGCTAAGCAGGAGGGGTTGGAATATTTCAGTCTCGACAGTATCGTATGGCAAGAGCGCTGGCGCAAAACTCCGCTGGCCGAGCGGCAACGAAAAGTGCGCGAACTTATAGCCAAAAGTAGCTGGGTGATAGACGGGGTTGATGACGATGTGCTGGAGGCAGCGGATAAGGTGATATTTCTCGATATGCCACGCCGAGTGTGCTATTATCGTGCTGCTAAGCGTAATGTGCGTTACCTATTTTCGTCACGGCCAGAGTTGCCCGCTCGCTGCCCGGAGATACTGATACTCCCTACTCTTGTGAAGATTATCTGGCGATTTCCGGGGCGTGTTAGGCCGAAGATTCTGGTGAATGGGGCGGGGAGAGGCGAAGGCGCATTTGTCCATGTATGGAAAAGGTAGTATACTTTAATTTTTTATAAAATGAAACAAGGCGCTCTCGCACGCCTTGTTTTCTATCTGGTGTCCTAGTAACGATAATCGATAGTAATCTTTGGATCGTTACGGAAGTGCCACGCATACACTTTATTGTTTGCGGCCTGCACCGGTGTTGCCGCCGGAGAGCCTTCGCCTGGTGTTGGTTGTCCGGGGAGCGGCTCTACTGCAACGTTTGTGACCTGCGCTGGTGCTTGGAAATCGGGCGGCAGTGTTACGATAGCTGTTAAGTTAGTCTGCCCGCCACCGAGTACGAAGTTGCAAAGGGGAGCGTACATGATAAGGCGGTAGGCGCGCTTGTCATCACTTGTGCTTTCGAGCTTTTGACTGGCATGGAGGCGCAAGATGTGCTGACCTGCCGGAATGCGCAGCACTGCTACCTTAAATCCCTTAACGAACGTTTTTAACTCGGGCGTGAGGCGGGTGTCGCCCTCGGCTAAGACGCCCATCTTTTGCAGGTATGGTACGAATTGGTCGAGCTTGCCGCTTGGCTTTTTGAACCTAGCCACTGCGTCGAAGGCATCGTCGGTAGATGATACGACCGAGATATCGGCACGCGTACCACTTTCGATAGCAAACGGCAGCACTAGCTCGTAGTCCTGATCAGCGGGACTATTGACTGCAATAGTTGCTACCCAGTTGGCTACATCGTAAGCGTCGGTGCCAAACTGGCGCATCTGCGCCACCGGCTCAATGTCGATGTTTAGTGTTTGATATTGAATTGGTAGGTTTAAAGTTGGCTGTGCCATCATTTTGCCTCTATTCTTCCTCTGGATTTTGTCCAGCTAATTATATGTGATAGAATAGCGACACACAAAGATTGCAAACTATGTGTCATTACACCGGCGAGAGTCGGTGTTTTGCTATTCTGGGTGCCGGCCTTTCAGCCTGCGGGTACTTCCCCTAAACTAACAGGTGCCTGTTGGTTTTGTTAGCGTACTAAATTCTAGCATACCACATATTTCGTCATTTGTCCTAATAATTTAATGTATTTTTGTAAAAATAATTTACATTGGTATTGACATACAGATGTACATTTGCTAAAATTGTAGTATATATTACATAACTATGGCCAAAATAATGACTAAAGGAGAGCACCCCCATGAGTCATCTCGGTAGCAATTTGAAAGCCGCGCGGCTAGCGCGGGGATTTACGCAGGAGCAGGCAGCTCAGGCGATTGGGTTAACACGGCCCACCTACGTTTTGATTGAAGCTGATAAGCGCGATATCACGCTTAGGCAAGCAGAAACCTTGGCAGCGATGCTTCGTGTGAGTGTGGACGAACTACGTGGATCGGTTGACGGCGTTGCTGCATTACTAAATCCTGAAACATCTATGGAGAAGTATAAGCAAATTATTTTGAATGCACTAGCATCGGGCGCTGATGCGCATGACGGCAAGATAACAAAAACGAAATTAGCAAAGTTAGTCTACTTAGCCGATTTTACATGGTACTATAACCATCTTGTTCCTATGTCGGGGATGAGCTATCGTCGTCTGCCACAAGGTCCGGTGCCAGATGTGTATTTTCGTGCCATTGACGAACTAATTGAAGACGGTGCATTGTGCCTTGAAGAGCGCGGCAGAGCATTTATGCTATCTATGGCAGAGCAAGGTGCGGCACCAAGTAACCAGCTAGCGCCAGCCGAAGTTGAAATGATAACCCGGATAGGCAAGACTTGGCAGGGAAGACAAACCCGAGAGATTGTTAACTTTACGCATGAGCAATTACCCTGGCAGATTTGTCGGGAGGGTGAGGTAATTCCATACGGACTCATTACACAAGAGGACCCAGAAAAAGTGTATGGAAACGCCCGAGTCACTGAATTATAGCTGCAACTGGCGCGAGTTTGCTGAACGGCATTACGCAAAAGTATTCTCGAAGAAATATAAATCGAGTTGGCTTACAACGCGCAATGATATTGATGATGTATGCAGGCGTATCGACCGCATGCTCGATTTCGCGAGAGCAGATTTAATCGCATCGGTTGGCAACTACAAGCTGGTCAAGCTAGATTTTGCAGTAGCTGGTACTAAGATATCGCCAAAGGCATCGGGTAATCGTTGTATTTTGCTCGTTGATGAAGAGCTGCGGCGCGTAGACGTACTGATTGCATATTCGAAGCACGAGATTGGCCCGCCAAACGAAACAGCAAAGTGGAAGTCTGTCGTGAAGGGTGAATACGGTGATGTTGGAGAGATTTTCTCACTATAGATTAAGGCATGGGCGGTTATACTAAAATTATGAACTCCCTCACCCTCTCCGAAAAACACATTATCCTTAACAAAGGCACCGAGTGCCATTTACTGGCGAGCTGCTGAACGAAAATAGGGCAGGTGTGTTCGTGTGTCGCCAGTGCGATGCGCCGCTGTACCGTTCGGAAGATAAGTTTGATGCGCATTGCGGCTGGCCGAGCTTTGATGATGAGATGCCGGGCGCGGTCAAGCGAACGCTAGATGCCGACGGCCAGCGTACGGAAATTACCTGCGCGAACTGTGGTGGGCACCTGGGGCATGTGTTTGAAGGCGAGCAGCTAACGGCGAAGAACGTACGCCACTGCGTGAATTCGGTGTCGATGAAATTTATTGTATCGGACCAAAAATAGGTTCTACCTAGCATTTCCCTTGACAACTCCGCACGGGGGGGGGGGGGTACCATAGAAGCAAACTAACCACAAGCATCTATGGAGGTGAAATAACAAATAACCATGGTACGACTACCCATCCCCGGCAGTGACGAAGGCAACTGGGGCCAAATCCTAAATGAATATCTATCTCAAGCTCACAAATCAGATGGCTCACTAAAACCCAGTGTTGTCACTACTGCCAACCTAGCTCAGGAAGTAAAAGATAAAATAGACGTCATCGCCGGCCAACAAGGTGCAACTGGTCCAACGGGTGCTACCGGAGCCACCGGATCTACGGGACCAACAGGGCCAAGCGGTCCAAGCGGCGCCCTGGGTATGACTGGTGCTGCGGGAGCCTCTGGCACCCCGGGTCTTCAAGGAGCAAGCGGAGCCTCGGGTGCTCAAGGTTCGGTTGGCCCTGCTGGTGCAACTGGTCCGCAGGGGGTGCAGGGTGCATCTGGTGCTACCGGCCCCATTGGACTAACAGGGCTACAGGGCGCGACGGGAGTTACTGGACCTACGGGTGCAACAGGCTCAGCTGGCACGCCAGGCACGCAAGGAGCTACCGGAGCTACTGGGCCAAGTGGCCCCTCTGGCTCGGTGGGTGCCGTAGGTGCTACCGGCGCAACAGGTGTTCCTGGCACAACGACTTGGGCGGGGATTACGGGGAAGCCTGCGGTGATTGCGGCTGGGGCGGATGCCGCGGCTGCGCGGACGGTGATTGGTGCAGTTGGTTCGGCGACTGTCACGATGATTTGGTCAGGTACGCAGGCGGCTTATGATGCAATTGGCACCAAAGATAACAACACGCTGTATATTGTAACGGAGGTGTAAGTATGGCTCGTCTCACTCCGTCGCTCCGTGGATTATCGCATAATGACCTTGGGACAACATCCAGCACAAGCCTCGTGATTGACCGGCCAGCCGGCGTGCAGAATGGCGATGTACTATTTGCCTACGTGAATGCCCAGAATGGCAGCAACGGTAGCGGCTGGTCGGCAAGTGGATGGACTGCTACTGGGCCAGTATATCAGCAGGGGTCTCGTGCCTGGGGCTGGCTGTACCGGGTTGTGACGAATGTAGGGGCGGAACCCTCATCGTATACCTTTAGCTACTCGGGAACAACTGGCCGTGTCACCGGTGATATCATGGCCTATACCGACGTTGACTCTAACAGCATTGGCACGATAGGCGCTACAACAAGTTATTATAACCTGAGTGATATACAAACGAGTGCAGACGGCTGGATTCGTAGCCAAGCGTTTTCGACGCAAGTAGGCGCTACGATTTTACACGCCAATGCCAACAATATCAGCGCTTCGTATGCATCTGCACCGACTGTTACACCAGCTGGCTATACCCAAGTGTTATTATCGGTAACGAGTGGTGGAACATCCGTAGGACGAACCGCTCACTGGATTGGGACTAAGCTGGCTGCTAGCGCATCTGAGCCGCAAGCTCGGGTTGACTGGGCAAGTGTGGCCGCAAGTTCGGCTGCGCACGCAATCAGTTTTTTGGGCAAAGAGGAAGAAGCTACTAGGCCGCCAGGCTATCTTGGAGCTACCGGAGCGACAGCACTGTATGTTGGTAGTAAGCAAGCGCAAAAGTTATATATCGGCCCAACCGAAATTTGGCCAGAGAGTAGTGCAACTCAGCCGACTGATACGCCGTCAGAAGGATTGTTCTTTAAACTCCCGGACAACTTGGCGGCCACATCAGATAAGAAGGTGTTTGCACATTTCTTTGGCCCGTACCCAATAGTCATCGATAACGTTGATCCGTCGAACGATTACTATGTACGTAACTACTTGTCGGTGGGCGGCGAGAGCGGCGCCCATGCGGCATACGGCGGCTTATTGCGTGACCGTCCTATCAGCAACTGGCCGTACGATACTCCCTTCATCAGCACACAAATGCATGATGATATTCAGCATGCCAAGCAGGCCGGAATCGACGGATTTTTTGTTAATATCATGGGCTCATCGGGTGGCAACTGGGACCGCTACGTGGCGTTAGCCGATGTAGCCGCCGCGAACTACCCCGGCTTTTATATTGTGCCAATGGTCGATGCCAACGGCAGTATGGCTGCAAATGACTCCACCACAACGGTTGCCGCGCGGATCAATACATTTTTGTCAAAAACCAGCGCGTACCAACTGTTGGACGGTCGGTACGCTGTCGGTAGCTTCAAAACTGAGGGCAAGGCGCTCGCTTGGTGGCAGGAAGTATTTGGACTGGTGCAGACTAATCACGGTAAGCAAGTTGCATTTATCAGTGTATTTAATAACATCAGCCAAGCGCCGAGTTACGCAGCTGTTCAATACGCGACGGGGTCATGGGGACCTGGCGCTGACCCGGGTGTACAGGCAAGCTATACTGACTCGGCAACGCCAACGCGGGCAAGGGGCGAAAAGGTGCTTACCCCAGTATGGGTGCAGGATTCCCGGCCAAATGCCGGGTGGTTTGATGAAGCTCGCAACACCGCGGCCCTGTGTGCTGCCTGGGACCGGGCAATTAGCGATAATGCCGATATAGTGCAGCTGTGTACCTGGAACGACTATTCTGAGGGCTCGCAGTATCAGCCGTCAGTGATGCGCGGGCATGTGGCTGCTGATATTTCCGCTTATTATATCACTCGCTGGAAGACTGGCGCGTTCCCGGCTATCTTGCGTGACGCTATGTATGTGTCACATCGTAATCAAATGGCCAGCGCAACGATTACTGGCGGTCAAACAACTCTCATGACCAAAAGAACGGGCGCTACCCGATCGGCATTTCGTGAGCATGTCGAGATACTGACGTTCTTGGTGGCGCCGGCAACGGTGAGTGTTAAGGTAGGTGGAAGCACGTATAGCTACACTGCGCCAGCCGGCATGTACACTCAGACGTATCCTATGGAGGCCGGCGAAGTATCGGCCAAGGTGGTGAGAAATGCGAGCGAGATAGCGCGGGTGAATTCACCGGTTGTCATCAAGACTACTGCGACCAACCAAGACCGGCAGTATGCTCTGTTTTCATCCATTCGTGGTACAACTAAGCAGTTTGACCCAACGCCTAATTCGCCAAGTGCAAATGCCGCTAACTATATTTAAGGTTGGCGGTGGGTGATTGTGTGATAGTCTGGCAACAGACTAAGTGCTACAATAAACATAACCATGAAAAAGTCTAACACTCGACCCGTTCCAATTATCAACGTAAGTGTGCTGCTGGTAATGGCTGGGCTGATTGTAACGGCGATTCGCCCGTGGGCGGCCTGGGATGCGGGCCGGCCGTTAGATATATATGGTTGGAATTTGTTTAGCTACTTTACGGTTGCTAGTAACCTCATTGCGGCACTAGTATTTATACTGGCGGCAGCGGCTATTGTGCGCAAAAAGCCATTTGGTGCGTGGTTCCGTTATCTGCGTGGCGGCGCAGTATTGTATATGATTATCACCGGCATTGTGTATGCGCTTCTGCTCCAGAATAACCCTGACGCAAACCCGACCCTCGGGTTTGACTGGAAGAACTTTGTACTGCACCAGCTCGGCCCGATATTCATTGTGGCGTGGTGGCTGTTATGGCCGTCAAGCAAAGCTATTTCGCCGCGCGAAGCGTTGTGGTGGCTGGTATTCCCAGTCGCATGGATTGTCTACACGCTTATTCGCGCTACGTTTACGGGCTGGTATCCGTACCCATTCCTCAACCCTGATAAAGTCGGCGGCTGGGGTGGAGTGTCGCTGTATATTATTGGTATTACGCTGGCATTTGTAGCGCTAAGCCAGCTGCTGGCTTGGATTAGCCGCGAGCGCCGCCGTAATGCATCGTTATATTAAATAAGGGCCGGGCATACCGGCTCTTATTTTGATAGCCAATACCTACCCTAAAGCTTTTTTGCAAGCTTGGTAAGGCTAGCCTGCATGGTATCGTGGTCGATGCCGGCTAAGCGAGTAGCGGTAAGTACGATAACTTGCTTGCCAACGCGTACATACAGCGACTCTGTTTTGTCATCTACAGTGTCGGCCACCTTTAGTTTTACAAAGAATGCTTGGTCGCCAACACCTTTTACATCGATAGGTGTGTTAACCGATTCCTTACCTTCGGCAGTTGGTGGGGTGTGTAGATTGTTCATCCACTCGGTGGCGGCATTCGCTGATTCGTAGTTGTTGATAGTGACCGATAGTCTGATTGACTCGGTCATGCCGGTAGTTGAACCGTCGTTGTCTTGGTCGAACGAGCATGCCGAGCCCTTTAGCTCTTCGTAGTTATCGCTACCTGGGCTGGCGCTGCTTGCTGCGTATTCTTCTTCGCCATCACCAAAGGTGCCGCCCAAGGCATCGCTTAGCTGTTGCTTAGTGAATAGTGTGCAAGCATCGCTGTATTTTTTAGCGATAGTTTTGCCATCACCCGCATTGCTGTTCGCTGAATCGCTGGCCTGTTTGCCATTATTTTGGCTTTGAATAATAGCATAGGCGCCTACGCCGCCAAGCACCACGACCGCACCAATGATATATGGTAAGTATTTCTTCACTGGAAAACCCTCCACATTAGATTGTTGCATTTACTATACTACGTGCCAAAAGTTTAGGATAGACTGAAATTGCGCTGTATATCGTATACTATAGGCATGAATAATAGCCACCGTATTTACACTATACCCATGGCGAGCGTGTACCCACTGTATGTTGCTAAGGTGGTGAAGAAACACCGCACCAAAGAGGAGGTTGATGAGGTTATTTGCTGGCTGACGGGATATGATGCGAAAGGATTAGAAGCACAGCTAGCTGCTGGTACGACATTGCAGGACTTTTTTGCGAGTGCACCAAAGCCAAATCCGGCGCGCACGTTAGTAACCGGTGTGATATGCGGCGTGCGAATTGAAGAAATTGAAGACCCGCTAATGCGCGAAATTCGCCGCATGGACAAGTTGGTAGATGAGCTGGCAAAGGGTAGGCCAATGGATAAGATTCTGCGTAAGCCCTAATTTCTCCCTTGACAAACCCTCTCGGGGGGGGGGTACCATAGATGTAAACTAACACAAGCATCTATGGAGATATAACAACACAATGTCAAGATTACCCATCCCCGGCAGCGACACAGGCAACTGGGGCCAGATACTGAACGATTACCTATCTCAAGCCCATACATCTGATGGCTCGCTAAAACCCAGTGTTGTTACCACGACTAACCTAGCCCAAGAAGTTCAAGACAAAATAGATATCATTGCCGGCCAACAAGGTGCGACTGGTCCAAGCGGCCCTATTGGCGCAACGGGTCCTCAGGGTCCTGCGGGTGCAGTAGGCGCTTCCGGTACACAAGGTACTCAGGGAGCCACGGGCGCAACAGGGCCATCGGGTGCGCCTGGAGTAGCTGGTGCTACCGGCCCAACTGGCGCCACTGGCGCGCCTTCTACGGTGCCGGGGCCAACTGGGGCCACTGGGCCTCAAGGACCAACTGGACCTGCCGGTGCAACAACAATCGCAGGGATTAGTGGATTACAGGCGGCTCTGGACGGTAAGGAGCAGGCTGGAGCGGTCGCTACACATGAAGCTACGAGCGACCCGCATGCTACGGCAAACTATGCCATCATGGTAGGCGGCGGCAGGCGGATATTTGTGCAAGCCACCGACCCGGGCGGCGCAGCGAGCGACGGCGATTTATGGATTGATACGGCGTAGGAGGACGACATGCCACTACGCGCAATAGAAACAGCTACATTCAATGGCGGCTCATCGCAATCGGTTACTATGCCTGCTACGGCCGAGGTGGGTGATATCGCCACCCTCATTGTTGCCGCCTATGGTACCGTTAGTACCGATTTATCCGGGAGCGGCTGGACACTCCATGGCAATACCGAGCCCACTACATCGAACGCACGAATCACGGTGTGGACGAAGACGGTTGCGGCGCCAGACATTGCCGCGCCGGTAGTTATAACGGCGAGTAATGGCCGCTGGGCAATGGCCATAATGGTTCGCTACGGTGTAACAGGTCTAGACGTAGCACCAGTATTTATAACCGTGTCAAATTTAGCGACAACCATAACAGCACCCGATATCACCACAACTACAGCTAATGCTGAGCTCGTGAGCATTTATGGTTGCCAAGTATACTTGGGTGCGGCCATAGTAACCTATGCATTACCAAGTGGGCAAACAAAAATCGTCGAAATATGCAGTGGCAGTAGCAGCAACAGTAACGCTACACTGGCAATTGGCGAAGAGATTGTAGCAACCGTAGGTAGTGTCGGTGCGCGACAAGCTACAACCACGAATATCGTACCCGAAAACGATGGTCGTGTACGGACTGGTGCCGTCACACTCGCCTTTACATCATCAGTAGTAGCGCAAGTGCCGACAGTACGGGTGCGGCAGAGTGGTGCATGGGTGCAAAAGCTCATAAAAGCGCGAGCGGGAGGTACATGGGTATGACGATAATCAAACGACGCTATGGTAGTACGTGGCGAGTATTGAGCCCGGTTGTTGATGATGGTGAAGGCGGCCCAGAGCCGACTGTACCAATGGCACCGACGAACGTACAGGCGAGCTCAAGTGTTGGAGGTCAAGCAACAGTCAGTTGGACGCCACCTGCTGATAATGGCGGGTCGTCAATTACCGGCTATGCCATTACCGTAACACGTGTAAGTGACGGCACGTCTAACGTGACAAATGTCGGCGCGGTTGTATCAACGATTATTACCGATTTAGTTTCTGGTGAATTATATGAGTTTACAGCGCAAGCAGTCAACACGGTCGGGTTGTCAAGCGCATCCACGCCACCTGCGCAGGTAATTGTTCCTGGCGGCACTGAGCTGACTATGCCAACTGCCGCAACAGTTGGCCCGCGCCAAGCACCGAACCGTACACTATCGGCCGCCCAGGCACTCAATGAGTTGCGTAATACGGGCTATTTGTCGCAAGTGACCGTTACGGGTACGTTTGGTTTGTCGGGCTCGGACGGTGTGGACTGGGTAATCGAAGATTGTCGGTTTGAGGCCGGGAGTACGTATGCCGTGCGCGGCTATACAAGTGGCGGAGCATTTACGGGTACTCAGGCCCAGCGGCCAGTATTTCGCTACTGTGAACTTGTAGGCGCAGCAGCCCATGGTGGCGGCACAAGTGCTTCGAATGCATGTGTGTATGGTGATGATATCATCTTTGAGCACACTGATATGTATGGCGGTGCGGACGGAGTCAAGGCGCGCAATCGGATAGAGCTACGCTATTCGTGGGTACATGATCTCGACCACCCAAGCGGGGCGCACTGCGATGCCGTACAGATTGTTTCGGGCACCGGGTCGGTGTTCCTTGGCAACCGCTTCGATGCTTATGTAGGGTATTCTTCGGATGGTTCGCTGGTGCCCGATGGGAGCACGGGTAACGGTGTACTGCAAACTGGTGCGGTAACAAATAACATATCGGCGCTTTGGGATCACAACTGGTTTGCGGGCGGACACTATACTATTCGCGGGGCTGGGAGTGACGCCAGGGTAGAGTATACGTTTAGGAATAACCGCTTCTTACGTTATGGCACAAGTGTGGCTCTAGGGCTAACTAATTTGCAACCCAACCGCTACGGCACAACCTACGGCGGCGTGACCACAAATGAGGTGTGGGAGAACAATGTTTGGGATGATACCGAAGAGCTCGTTACCTAGGTAGCGTGCCACTGGTAATTTATCCGCAGCCAGCGTTTAATGGAAGTATGGCGAACGGAAAAACACATAGTCCTGAAGACTTTGGGCTCGATATATTTTCGGGTGATGACGACCTATTCCGGTGGTTTTTGCTGTGCTTTTTGTTTGGTAAGCCGATACGCTCGGAAACGGCGGTGGCTACGTGGCGATTATTTATTGAGCATAAAATGGATACACCGTGGGCAATCCGCGACGCCAGCTGGCGCAAGCTTTCAAATCTACTATGCGCGGGCGGCTACCGGCGCTACGATACCGTAACGGCGCATGGGTTGCAAACTTGCATGCAGCAGCTGATTCGCGATTACGAAGGCTCGCTATGGCTAATGCTTGAAAGTAGCCAAGATGAAGACGAGTTTTCTAAGCGCCTGCAAAAGCTGCACGGTATCGGCCCTAAAGTAGCCGAAATAATAACGGGCGGCACTGAAGAGGTTTTTGCGCGCCGGATCGAATAGCGGTACAATGAGGGTGCGAAGTCGTTAAGCGAAAGGAGGCTATATATGCCATACGCATCAATTAACGAATTGCCCGAAGGGGTAAAGAATGTGTTGCCCAAGCATGCGCAGGATATCTATAAGGAAGCGTTTAATAGCGCGTACGACCAGTATGATACACCCGAGGAGCGTCGTGGCAAGGAGTCTAGGGAAGAGGTTGCTCATAAGGTGGCATGGAGCGCGGTAAAGAAGGCTGGCTACAGTAAGGGTGAAGACGGCAATTGGCATAAATAAATGCAGCTATAACTTACTTACTATTTTTAAATAAGTAGTTCCTATCGAGTTTTCGTATGCCGCGCACAATATAGTACAGGCCTACACATACAAGATACAGGCTCGCTATACTTACTAATTGATATGGTGTCTCGGTTTGAGTTATCCATAGCCAAGCACTTGCGCCACCTATTGCCGCAATGATTAGCCCCATGATCACGTCCATACGGTTGCGCCTGTACCCCACTGTTATTTTAATGTAAGTATCAACCTTTTGGTCAACCAAAGTCAGTAAGGCTCGTTTTTTCTTGGAGTTGGCGGGCAGCAAGTTGTATAACTCGATATCTTTTACTAATGAACGGTAGGTACGCGAAGGAAGCCTTGTTCTTGTAATAATGGCAATTAAGAGAGCAGCAAGACCTGATATTACTGCAACGATAATTTCTGGAGTCATACAAATAGTATACAGACAATAGACGAGGGGTAACAGTTGCTTGAATGCTAGGTAGTGCTTATGGTATGATAAATGCAAGAAAATAGGTAAGTGGGGAATAGGTGTATATGGATTCAGGACCGTTTGGTGCCTCGCGATCAGGCAATAGGAGTGGTGCTACCACAAGGCATGAGCCGGCGACGCGTGCTGCTACGCCAGCTCCGGCTACCACTACAGTTGCTCACCATGATACACCTACGCACCATGTCTCGCCCCGGCACGAAAAGCCAAAGAAGAAAAAAGGCTTGGCCATACTCATTGTTATTGTGGCAATTATCGCCCTGGCGGTAGCCGGTTTTTGCGTTTGGAAGGCAACCGGTAACGCATATACCGGTATCGACCGTAGCAAGTTCCAGGCAGTATTTATGACTAACGGCCAGGTGTATTTTGGCAAGCTTGAGGTAAAGAACGATACCTACCTGCGCCTCACGAATGTATTTTACTTGCAGTCACAGTCTACCGGCAGCGAAACCGACTCAAAAAACCCGCAAGAATCTACGGGCCAGCAAAGCAACGTTCAGTTGATTAAGCTCGGCGACGAAGTGCATGGGCCAGAAGATGCCATGATTATCGAACGCTCACAAGTACTCTTTTACGAGAACCTCAAAGACGACGGCAAAGTAGCGCAGGCTATCCAACAACACGAAAGTTCGAAGAATTAGAGCCCGAACCGACTACTCTTGGCTGTAGATTTTGTGACCGAATTCTAGAATAAATACACAAACTTTACGTTAAAAATACCAAAATCTAATGGTTTTAACGTAAAGTAGACCTAGAGAACTAGCTTAGCTACCGCAAGTATCGTGCGGTGACAGTGTGCCGGCAATCAACGATTTGCCACCACCGAGTCTGTACTGTGGGTCGGGATGCATTGGCGAGTAGACGAGGCTGATGTCGGTAAGGTTGGCGCGGTCGCCATCACCAAAAACGCTCCTTTCGGAATCGTCAAGAGCGATAGATAACCATACATATCGCGCTGCACCATAAATACCCGTGCAAGCATCGGCGAGGCCGGGGTACTGCACGTTTTTTAGCGAGCCAAATACACCGTCGTCGCTTGCGGTGCGGTAGTTGATTTGCAAGTTACCACCGGGTAATGTACCGCTGTAGGTAACGCCGGTAAGTAGAGCGGGTAGGCCGAGGTCAACCAGCTTGGAGTACATACCTTTGCGTGCAATCGAATCTAACTTTGCGTAGCGGGTACTAGTACTGCCTGTTACTTGGCTTGGTGCATACACGTAGCCGTTATACACTGCCATATCCATGGCGCTACTATTGTCTATTGGGCTGGTGTGCTGCCATGCGCCCACCGTGCCATTGCTATTGATCGGTGCGTACTGCATATCGTTGCGGTCGCTACCCCCGCCTGTCGAGCCTTGACCGCCAGCAATGTACATAAAGCCGTTGTAAGTAAACATGGCATGGTTGACGCGTCCCAAGTTGTAGCCGGTCGTATACGCCCAGGTGCCCAGGCTGCCATTGCTATTGATCTGGGCATATTGGACGTCATTTGTGCCTACCAAATTTTCGCCGCCAGATATATATATGTACCCACCATTGGTTACGCAGTTAAGATTTGACCGCCCATCGGTAAAGCTATTGGCGGTTTGCCAGCTGCCAATGGTGCCACCGGCATTTTGCTGTGCGTAGCGCACTGAGTTGTGGTCGGTTGAACCATCCCAACCACCCAAGCTATATATATATCCGTTGTAGGCAGCCACACAGGAGCCTTGGCCGGCGTTAAATACGTTACTGCCAGCCGAAGCCCACGCACCCAAACTGCCGTCAGCGTTTATCTTGGCGTATTGGATATCTTTCAGATAGGTAGAAGCGCCGTTACGCCCACCAAGTATATACATATAGCCGTTCATGGCCGTTGCGCTAAACACTGATCGGCCAGTGGTAAAGTTGGGGCCGGCCGTCCATGCGCCAACCGTACCGTCGGTATTTAGTGGGGCAAATTGAACAGTGTTGAGGTAGCTGCTGCCATTACGGCCTCCTAGTACATAGAGGTAGCCATTGTGGGCAACAGTTTGCGCCTCGGTCCTGCCGCCGGTGAAGGTGTCGGTACTATCGGTAGTCCAGCCGCCCGCCTGTCCGCCGCCGCCGTTATTCACTCCTGCAATCTGTACATTATTGTAGTACGTGCTGCCATTGTAGCCGCTCACAGCATACAGATTGCCGTTGGTCGATACGACGCCAGCGCCCGCTCGTGCTGTGGCTAGGGTAGTGCCGCTGATAACTGCCCAGCTGCCGACGGTGCCGTTGCTGTTGATGGGAGCTACTTGGGTGTCGCTATAGTAGGTGTTGTTGGTGCGGCCACCAGTGATGTAGAGATTGTTGTTGACGGCTGTCATACCGAAGTCGCCCCGAGCAGTAGAGAAGGTGCCTGATTGTGTGAGCGCGCCTGAGCCAGCCAGTGAGCCATTGTTATTGATGGCTGCGTAGTGCACTTGATCGCGCGTCGTGGTGCAGGTGAGCGCACCGGCCGAGCAGCCGCCGGCTACATAGAGCACGCCGCCGTATATGGTACTTGCCATGTAGGCCATGCTGGTCGGTAGGGTACGTGTGGTGTTGCTCCAGGCACCGGTGATGGTACCATCGGTGGTATTGATAGCATGCGAATGGATAGTATTGTTGAAAGTACCTCCATTGAGCCCACCCATCAGGTAGATAGTATTGTTGTATACTGCGGCCGACAGGCCGTAGCGAGCGGTGGTGATAGTGCCGGTTTCAGTGCGCCAGCTACCGCTTATATTGCCGTTACTTGGGTCTATGGCGGCAGAGTACACTGTGCTAGTGGCGTTGCCTGCAGTACCACAGTTGGCATAGGTGCTAGAACAACCGCCTATCACATATAGTCGACCATTGTACCCGACTGCGGCGGCGTAGGCACGTACTGCTGGTATGGCAGTGGTGGTACCGAAGGAGCCTATCGTACCGTCACTATTGATAGGCGCCCGGTACACAGTACTGGTAGCGGAAACTCCTTGATCGCCACCGATAGAGTATAGGTATGATCCGTATGCCACAGTCGCCGCGCCGCGCCTAGCGCCGCCACCGAGTGTGTTACCGCTAGTGGTGTAGGGTGTGGTAGTGCCAGGGTTGTCTATCTTGGCATACTGTACATCATCAAAGTTACTTGAGCCATTGTAGCCACCCATTATATATAGATAACCATTGTAGATTGTTCCACCGCCGTAGGCACGTCCAGTGCTAAACGCCGTGGTAGTGGCCCATGACCCCAGCGAACCGTCGGCGTTGATTTGGGCGTATCGTACGTCATTGTACCAGCTACTGCCACGACCGCTATACATATACATATAGCCGTTATATGCGGCAAATTGGTGACCGTAGCGAGCGTTTGGAAGTGGCGGGGCGTTTACCCAACTACCCAGAGTGCCGTTACTGTTGATGCGGGCGTACTGCACGTCATTTAAATAGCCGGTATTGCCACCACCACTGATATACATATAGCCGTTATAGGCAGTTGCGCCTGCGATGGCTCGGACACTGGTGAGACTGGTAGTAGTGCTCCAGTTACCGATAGTGCCGTCGGCGTGTAATGGCGCATAGTAAACGACATCCAGACAGTCGTTATTGGTGCCGCAGCTACCACCATTGATTGTTGCGCCACCTAGCGTGTAGATATACCCCCCGGTTGCGACGATAGAATGGTTGGACATTACTTCCGGAAGGCTGGTTGTGGCTGTCCAGCTACCTAGGGTGCCGTCGCTGCCTATCTTGCTGTAGTAGGTTGTCGCAATCGTCTGAGGAGTGCCACTGTAGATATTGCCGCCGATGAGGTACATATACCCGTTGTAGGTGGCAATCGACGGGCTCTCGTAGGCTGTCGGTAGATTGGTAGTGCGTGCCCAGCTACCAATAGTGCCGTCGCTGTTGATCGGCGCATAGTAGCCTGTATTATACGTGCCCGCTGGGCTACGTTTGTATCCTCCCATGCGGTACATATACCCGTTGTAGGCAATTGTTGTAAATTTTTCGTAGGTCTTCTCCATTGCGGTTGTCGTGGCCCAGTTACCAACAGTACCTCCAGTGATGCCGCCACGGGTAATCTGGTCGGCGGTTGAAAAATCAATCATGCCTTCGTTGGTGCCGCTACCAAAGTCGGAGCTGCTGGTAATAACAACACTTGGGTCAACAGTCAGTGGGTAGGCAAGCTTGGCGAGTCCCCGTGCATGCACGGTGAGCGTGTCACCCGCCAGTGAGAAGCTGCCGGGCACATGTTTGCCAGCGCTATCGATGATGACTGGAGCGGGCAGCCCAAAAGCCAGATAATCTTTTGGTGCGGTTTCGCGGGCATTCTTTAACTTGGTGGCGTCCATATCGCCAGATGCCTTGGCGGTATATAGCAAAGGACTCACACTATAAATACCCACGGTGCCGTCAGCTTGTAGTTTGGCGGTCAGCTCCTTGGGTAAGTCTAATTTGTAGGTATAGGTGAGCTCATCACCGATATTTTTATCGAGGATGATGTCTTCTTTGAGGCCGTTGGATTTTATAGTGTATACGGCCTTTGCGCCATCTGCCATAGGATAAATCAGGCGGTTATCCACCAGCTTGCCACCGCCTTTCTTGAACTGCGGCTTGAGGGCGAAGGATAGGTGCGACTCGTTGTCGGTATAGGTGATACCTTTTCGGGCGTCTTCGTGCACTTTGGCGGAATACAGCGTGGTATCATTTTTGCCACCACCACCCACTTGGGCGCGGAGCATTTCGGCGATATCATCTTTGCTGGCGGGCTTTTCAAGGTTGTTGAATAGCCAGGCTCGCTCTTTGCTGTCGTACTGCAACTTGGCAGTCAAGTTGCTATTGGGCGTACCTACCAGAGAGGCCTCTTCGGGCGATAGGGCATAGGCGTGGCTGGTGAGCATGATATTGAGTGTTGAAGCACAAGCCGAAAACAGCATCAGCCCGGCGAGTGCCAGCCAGCGCACGCGCGGCACGCGTGGGTGACGTCGTTTCAATCGCAGTTCGCGCAACCGAAACCAACGCAACGACCTCTGTAGCGCCCCCCGTATACCACCTATAACTCTTTTTGCAGCCATTTTGTGTTTCACTGTGAGTTATTATACCACTTATGGCTAGCGGTGGGGTGTAAGTTCCATCAAAAAAAGATGGCGCGACTCTAGCCATTCGGCATGAGCCTCACCACCGTACTTCTATTGTATCAAATTACTTACTTAATGTCAAGTAGTTTGCCGGCTTTAGAGATGACAATTAGGCGATGCAGAGCGGTGCGCTTACTGGCTGTGAAAGTTATTTGCCGCATTGCGCGCTCGTCTGACAAGCTGCTTCTTCGCAAGTCAATTATCACGTTTGGCGATTGTTTTGTTGCCGACCTAAGGGCATGCTCCATGACTCTCGAGCCGGTACTTACTGGTGACTTAATCTCCCATTCCATACCGTCCATTAGGATATCTGGTGTTTTTATATTTGGTTGATTCTTTGGTGCGAGAAATATGACTTTTTTGCCGTTCTTCCGCAAAAAGAGTGCTGTGTGTAGCTCATGTGGCTCCGGCTCAGCCCCATCTTCAAATAGTATGTCGTATGTTTTCATCTGCTCTCCAGTATACTATGTGAGCCAGTTTACTTATTGCTCAGGTAATTCAGCACGATATTACCCACATCGACGTTGGCGTTATTGCGGGCCGACATGCGCAAGCGGATAGTGAGGTAATCGCCTGCAGTATAGGTGCCACCTGATATACAACTTGGTGTTTGTGTGGTCCAGTTGGTATTACCCATAGTCAGCGGAGTGCCAACATGGGTACATACGGCAGTTCCTGTAGAGTCTTGTAGCTCTAGTGCAATAGTTCCGTTAGAAGTATTGTTGGTTCGTGTGTTAATTGTTAGCGGATTTGATGCTGCCCAGGCGCTAAAATCTTGAGGGATTGGTATTTGTGTCACGATATCATAAGTTTGTGCGGTGCTAGGATTGGTTGCTGTCCAGCGATAGTAGTTCATACGATTAGAGATATCGTAGCTGCTGGTCATGGTGCCGTTGTTATTGCTGCCCGTACCGTTATCGAGCACGGTATTTTGGTATTCGGCTGCTAGGCGGATTTGCTTGGTGCCGCGTGCGTTGCCGGCCAGGGTAATACCACTTGATGATAGCGTAATGGTGTTGCCACTGCTGCCAATGACGATTTGCATGTTGGTGGTATCGGCAGTGAATAGGGAGGTGGCCGAGGCGTTTTGGATTTGGAAGGCAGTTGTTGAGTTGACCTCATTTTTTAGCAGCTTTGGCCCGGATTCGCTGGCAAGGCGAAGTATTAGGTCATCGAACTTCCAGTTGCCAGTTGCGCCAGGGCGTACAGTAGTGGCGAGGCGTACAAAGTATTTGCCTGCAGGCACGGTATAGGTATTGGTACGGAGCGTGTAGCTAGTACCTGGGTTGGCCCAGTTATCACCCGAGGAGTATGAAGGATTATCTTTATCTTTATCAGTTGCTTCAATAAAGAATCCGCCCGTGCCCGAGCCACCGCTGGCGTAGCTCACATAGCCACCATAGTAGAGTACCTGGCCTGGCTGCACTGCATAATATTTGGCAGTGAAGCCGTCTGCGGGCGAGGTGCGTTGCATATATTTGTTGCCACTATTTGCATTAGTCGCATTCTGGACGATAGTGCCACCGAGCCACCCGTACTCTGCTTTCATTGCGCCAATACCGGCCTCGAACCCTGGATTCTCTAGCAGATTACCAACGGCTGTTGCCCCGTTATTGATGACATAATTACCATTGGCATTGCCTAGTGTGACGGTTGTTGCGTTAGTGCTACCTATATACAGCTCGCTGCCGTCGCTTGGCGTATCCAGGTTGTAAGCCTGCAACGTACCTTGGATAATGGTCGTAGTAGAGCCGCTACCTACATTGACGGTAGATGTATTGCTCGTACCAAGGTTTACAGCGTTACCACTACCGGCATTGACAGTTACGTTGCCACCTGCGGTCACATTGACATTATTCTTGGCCTGCACAGTGGTGGTGCCGGCGGTGGCTGTTTGGCTAGAGCCGATGGTGATGTTTGATGTACCTGATATCGCTACGCCGACATTTACAGATTGCGAATTTGCATAACTAGCACCTATGTTGACGGCGCTAGTTGTTGATTCCCCAATATTTACCACTCCACTAGTGCCAGCCCATGATATTCCGGCATTGATAGTAACATTGCCTCCATTGCCTCCCATAACGCCAGATTCGCCACCTTGTAGCACAAGATCTCCTCCGTTCATACTCGTCATGCCGCTGCCAGCATTTCCGGCAGATATGGTGAGATTACGGCCATCGACACCTGAGTCGGAAGTAGCTACCGATAGCGAGTGGTTACTAGCGTTACCGAGGGCAATGTCCCCGGTGTTGGTAACCCTGAATATATTGTCATTGTTGTTTTGTAGCTGAATGAGGTCACCGCTACCTGTTTTGTTGATGAAGATGCTTGAGTTGCCAGTAGCATCAGTCTGTACGCCCTGCGCTAGCTGGATAAAGTTAGCAGCAGTTTTATTGCCAAGGGTGTTGGCGTTTTGCGCCTGCATGGCGTATGGCACGCTGGTAATTCGCTTCATCGGGGTCATTTCGCCATCGGCAACACAAGGGCCGCTACCAAAGGTAGTACAGCCTGTGGCGCTACCGGCGATATTCATACTTAGGTAAAGGGTATCGTCATTCCAGTCAACACTGCTAAGCGACTCCTTAGAGCCAAGATTTACCGAGAAGTAGCCGTTCTTCACCTGTACGCCCTGGTCAGGACTGTTGTTCTTGTATGTTTCTTCCCACTGCTTAGTTCCGCCGCCAGAGTCGGTGCCGCCCTTGTAAATCTTAAACTGGATGTTGTAGTAGCCATCAGTTACTACACCACCAGTCGCGGTAAGCAACCGACCCTGGAAACTAAGTGTTTGGTTAATGCCTGGCGCCGCATACGTGGCACTATTCAAGAATAACGTTGTAATAAACGCAACGCATATAGCAAGTAGCCCTGCCATTCGCAGTGCAATCTTGCATTTAAGAATAGTGGATTGGTGGTACCACACAGTCATTTTTTTGTAGTTTTTCTTTTATTTTTCTCTGTTATTTTAAGAAAAATATTTGTTTCACTATGACGTGTGGTGGGTCATCAAAGCTTGTGTTTATAGTACCAAAAGCACAATAAAATAACAACTATAGCAACACATGTTACGGGTGTGGTGCTTATGGTATAATCACTACATGAATAGAAGGGGTGTCATTGGTTCTGCTATTGCTATTGGCTTAGTAATAGTGCTTGGTGTACCAGTGGCGGCCGAAAACTATGGTGGTGGTAGTGTGCAGGGGTATGCAAGTGAAACCCCACTCGATAACGGCACAATCGTCCAGCTATCCGCCAAAGAGTCCAAAAGAGTAAAAATCGCTACCAAAAAAGAGCTTACCAATATGTTTGGCGTTACGGTTGATAGAGGGCAACTACCGGTGACGTTAAGTAACGGTGATGCTGAAAACGAGGTGTTTGTGGCAGTGTCGGGTACCTATAGTGTGCTGGTAAGTACCGAAGGTGGTGATATCAAGTCGGGCGACTACGTAACTCTATCAAGTGTGAACGGCGTAGCAATGAAGGCGAGTACCGAAGAAGAAACAGTATTCGGCCGGGCAAATGCAGCTTTTGATGGCAAAGGGCTGACGCTTGGTCAAACAACATTAAAAGACAATACGGGTAAAGATAGCCAAACGGTAAAGCTTGGCACTATCCCCGTTACTATTAATATCCAGCGCAACCCAAATATCCAAAGTACCGAGGCCAATCTGCCCGATGCTTTACGCCGGGTTGGCCAAGCAGTTGCCGAAAAAGAGGTGAGCCCCATTCGCATATATCTTAGCTTGGGTATAGCAGTTATTAGCCTGATTGCGGCGATAGCCGTGTTGTACGCGGGTGTCCGCAGTGGTGTGATATCGATTGGTCGTAACCCTATGGGTAAAAAGTCTATCTTTAGAGCGCTGCTTCAGGTGATAGTAACGAGTATACTGATTTTGGTTATTGGCCTATTTGCGGTATATTTATTACTGAAGCTATAAGCGTTATATAAGGGGCGGGCAACCAGTAGTGGGACTATTTAATCACAAACAACCATCAAAAAATGATCCATCTTCAAGCGATGATGCTGCTGGCCAGGATCAGTTTTTTGATGAGTACTTCCGCGAGGAGCTGCGCAACCGCGGCCGCTGGTATTTTGAAAAGGTAATTACCGAAAACGGTGATTTATTCAAGCAAGATTTAGATGCTACTATTGCGAACGTAAAACAAGAGCTCGACGAGCACGTTACCAAGCAAGTGGATGAAACGATTGGGCAAATTGACCAATACCTAAAAGCGCACGTTACGCGCAAACTGGATGAGCAATTTGCAAACTATAACGATGCCCTAAAAACAGCCCAAGACGCGGCGCTTGCTAGTGTCACCGAAAATACCGCCAAGTTACAACAGCAGCACAAGGCGCTTGCTGATGCGCTAGAGCATAGCGTGGCCGAGCAAAACGCGCTGCTACACGGGGCTTTTGATGATAGCAAGGCGGAAGTTGCTGCTATGAAAGATGCTCAAGCACAGGCCATAGAAGCCTTGCGGCGTAGCACTGCTGAAATGGACGAGCAGTATAAGCAGCTAAGCGCTACATTGCAAGAGCGTGTGACAGCTCAAGAAAATATGATGCTCGGCGCTTTTGAAAACCACCTGACCGCCGTGGTAGAACACTACGTACTGGGTGCGCTTGGCGAGCAGTTTGACCTAAAGGCACAGCTACCGTCGATTATTAAGCAGATGCAAGCTAATAAAGATGCAATGGTGAGCGATTTAAAGCTATGAGTGATGACGCGCCACTAACGTTAGATGGATTAAGCTTACCACCAAGCGTGGTAAGTAAAGCTGACGTGGCGCGTCTTGGTGTAGAATTAGAACGTATCGATAACGACCTTAGTACGAATGCAGTGCGCACCAAAGTGGGTGCTACCGCCCAAGACGTACCACCAATGAGTCGTCAACTGGCAGATTTTGTGTCGGTAAACAACCTGGATTTAAACGTGGCAACGATGCGCACTCAGCTGATCAAATATGTGAATGGTATGAAAGATACATTGCCGATTATTCACATGACGTTTGCGAGTGAAGCCGACCGCGAAAGCCTGGGCCAGCTGGCATTGTGGCTGCGCCAAGAAGTACATCCGCAAGCTGTTATAGACGTTGGCTTGCAGCCGGGGCTAGTTGCTGGTGTGTATGTGCGCACGGCTAACCGCGTGTTTGACCTTAGCTTAAAAGGTGCGCTAAAGGGCGGCCGGGATATCTTAACGAATGAACTAAGGGCGCTGTATGGACGGGCCTAAAGTATTCGAAAAACTGGTAACGGCCGGCAACCCGGTAGGTGAAATCATCGGGATTGATTCGTTTATGGTGAGTGTAAAAGGCTTGCAGCCAACCAATGTGCACGCTACGGTGCGGTTTGATGACGATACCCGCGGCTATGTGCACCAGGTGTTCGAAGACCACGTCATTGTGATGAAGCTTGACCCATCGCCGCTGCACATCGGTGCAGTATGCGTGATTGAGGGCAGGGACATCATGACGCCAGTGGGCAAGAACTTTATCGGCCGCGTGGTAAATGTGTTTGGCGAGCCGATTGACGGCAAGGGTGAAATCGTCGCCGACCAAGAGTGGGATGTATTCCACCCGGCGCCAATGCTTTACGAGCGCGAACTGCTGGATAAACCGGTAGAAACCGGCATTACTATCTTAGACTTGGAATACAGCCTGGCGCGCGGTCAGCGCATGGCCATGCTGGGTGATAGTAAGGTGGGCAAAACGGCACTGGCGGCATCGGTGGCGATTAACCAAAAAAATACCGACCTAACGGTAATTTACGTGCTAATTGCCAAGCGCCAGCGCGACGTAGCCGACCTAGTAACTTCGCTGGAAAAAAACGATGCGTTAAAAAAGGCCGTCATTGTGGTGACCAACTCGTTTGAATCACTGATTCTTACCTATTTGGTTCCCTATGTCGGGGCGGCGCACGGCGAATATTTTTGGCACCAATGCAACATGGACACATTGGTTATTTACGATGACCTTACTGCCCATGCCCAGGCCTACCGCGAAATTTCGCTGATTGCCGGCGTGTCCCCTGGCCGCGACTCGTACCCAGGCGATATGTTCTACACGCACTCTAGCCTGCTGGAGCGCGGTGGCAAAACCGAAAGTAACCATGCCAGCCAAACACTCATCCCGATTGTGTATGCACCGGGTGCCGACATCACGGCGTATTTGCCAACCAACATCATGTCCATCACCGATGGCCAGTGGATATTGGACGGCCAGATATTTAAAGACACCATGCGCCCGGCTGTTAGTACGGCACTATCCGTCACGCGCGTGGGTGGCGTAGGGCAGAATAAGCGTCAAAAAGGCCTGGCTGATAAACTGAACCTGACACTTGCCGGCTACCGCACTGCCGAAGAATACGCTCACTTTGGTACCGAGCTAAGTCCGCAGGCGCAGGCCGATTACGACAAGGGTAAGGTACTGTTCAAGCTAATGAACCAAGCAATCGGTGAAGTGTATAGTTTTGCCGAGCAGCAGTTTTTGATGAGTATTGTGCTAGGCAGCGAGCCGCAAGAGATTATTAATATTGAAAAACTGAAGGCGAAGGTGCGCGACTACGCGGCCAAGCTGCAAGAAGACAAAGACATGAATGGCAATTACGGTGAGCTTGAAGCGGCGCTAAAAGCTGAAGTTACGACCATCGACGAAGTAAAGCAAAAAGCGATAGAAAAAGCCGCCAAAGCCGAGGCCGAAAAGCAGCGCCAGGCTGAAGAAGCTGCTCGCGCCGCAGCAGGTGAATCCGCTCCAGCCGAACCGGCCCCGGAGGAGAAGAAGTAGATGCGTCGCCCACTCGAAATTAAAGCCGAAGAAGCCTCAGTCCGTTCTGTTGTAAGTCTTACATCAGCACTGGAAAGCCTTTCTAGTATGCAGATTGCCAAAACTAAAAATAAGGTACTGATTAGCAACCAGTTTTTCGATGAAGTGTGGAATATTTACAAGCAAATCCGCGTGGACGTACTGTTTAATTTTGGCCGCGCACCCGAAGAAACGCCAATCGATAAAGAGCTGATGATACTTATCACCGCCAAAGGCGGCCTTAGTGGTGATATAGACCAGCGCCTAATACGTAAATTCCTGGAACGCTACGATGAGAATAAAAACGATGTGCTGGTGATTGGCCACCACGGCCTACTAAAGCTAAAGCAAGCGCATGTCGATGCCACCTACTATTTCGACCTGCCCGAGCACGACTACATCAATGTCGATCCGCTCATGGATATCATCCGCAAGTATGCCAAAAGCCGCATTTTTTACCAAAACTACATTTCGCTTAGCCAGCAGGCAATTAAAGATGTCGATTTAAGCGAAGTGGTATCGAGCAAAGGTCGTGTGGCCGACCTAGATGTTATTAGCGAAAATTTGGTGAGCGAAAAGACCTACATTTTTGAGCCGAGCTCGTACCAAGTGGCGGCATACCTGGAAAATTCTATTTTGCGCCTAACGATTTCGCAGTTTATTTACGACAGCCGCTTGGCGCAGGTAGCCAGCCGCTTTAAGTCGATGTCAGCTGCCAAAGAGCGCTCCATCGAAAATGCCAATACGCTGCACACCGAATACAATCGCGCCAAACGTAACCAGGTAGATACAAGGTTGAAAGAAAGTTTGGCAGGATTAAAGAAAATAAGGGCGGGGTCGGCATAATGGACAACACACAAACCGTTTACAAAAAAGGCGTGGTACGTACCCTAAAAGGCCTGGTGATTAAGGTGCAGTTTATCGAAGATATGCCGGCACTGAATGAAATGCTGTATGTCGATAACGAAAAAAAATCGCCGCTATTGGTAAGTAGCCTCACAAACGGCGATATGGCTGTTTGCCTGAATATCGGTGGTGACTACAGCATCCAAAAGGGCGATAGCGTCACGCGTAGCGGCCACAGCCTGGAAATCCCGGTAGGTGATGCTATGATTGGCCGCGTGTGGGATGCCATGGCTCGGCCGATTGACGGCAAACCGCAGCTGCCCGATGACGTGTTGGCAAAGATGCCAAAGCGCCCAATCTTCGCACCGGCCTTTCAAGAAACCAGCCTAGAATCGCGCCCCGATGATATTCTGGAAACCGGGCTAAAAGTGCTCGACTTCTTTACACCGTTTGTGAAAGGTCGCAAAATCGGTATCGTTGGTGGTGCTGGTGTTGGTAAGACAGTCCTTACCATGGAAATCATCAACAACGTGGCCGAAGGCTCGGGTGCTATCAGTATGTTTGCCGGTATTGGTGAGCGCATCCGCGAGGGTCATGAGCTATATAAAACACTTGCCGATAACGACCTCTTAAAAACCACGGCCATGTTCTTTGGCCAGATGAACGAAAACCCGGTACAGCGTTCGCTCATCGGCCTTTCTGCCATTACGCTTGCCGAGCATTTTCGTGATGACCAAAAAAAGGATGTGCTGCTATTCGCCGACAACATGTACCGCTATATTCAGGCCAAAAACGAGGTAAGTACCATTGTGGACCAAACCCCGGCCGAGGGCGGCTACCAGCCAACGGTGTTTAGCGATGTAAAAACGTTCCAAGACCGCCTATCGTCAAATGCCAACGGCTCGATTACCGCCCTGCAAACCATTTATGTGCCGGCCGACGACCTATCTGACCCGGCGGTGCAGATGATATCGCACGAGCTGGATAGCACCATTGTGCTTAGCCGTGCCGTTGCCGCACAGGGTATCCGCCCGGCAGTAGATATTTTGGCATCAAAGTCTAGCCTACTCACGCCCGAAGTAGTGGGCGAGCGGCATTACGACCTTGCTACCCGCGCTACGGCAATTCTGCAAAAGTACGAATCGCTAAAGGGCATTATCGCGATTATCGGTGAGAGTGAGCTTTCGGCTGAAGACCGCGATGATTACACCAAGGCCAAGCAGCTGATTGAGTTCTTTAAGCAGCGCTTTAACGTGATGTTTAAGGTAACTGGTGTAGAGGGCGAGCACATGACGCGCGAGCAAACGCTCGATGGTGTGGAAGCGATCATTGGTAAATCCGACGTAGTCGATAAACCACCAGCCGAGGCGCAAGCAGGTGAAGCGGCACCAGCCGCCACTACATCCGCACCAGCGCAAGATGACACCACAAGTGATGATGCTGCTGCCGATGACGACGATGCTACAGAAACTGACGACAAAACCGAAGAGACTACCGAGGCGAAATAATGGCCGATGAAGCACCAGCCCCAGCTGCAGCCGAAGAAGTGCCGGCGGTAAAAACCCGCAAACCCACCATGGCTGTAAAAGTATACGCACCATTCCAAGTATATTTTGAAGGCGATGCGTTTAGCGTTAGTGCCGTCAACGCCACTGGTCCATTTGATATCCTGCCAAAGCACCATAACTTTTTATGCATGCTTGTGCCGTGCACGCTTACTGTTCAGCCTGTCGAAGGCGCGGCAAAATCTATCAGAATCCACCGCGCACTCATGCATGTGAAAGCCGACCGAGTAGTAGTGTTTATGGATGTATAGGACTTATATATAGAAGTGCTACTGCTTGTTGTTTGCCTACCTCTGTTTCATACTATACTGATATGACAGGCCCCAAAGGACAAAAGCCCAAGCAGTCTAAAGAACTCACCACTGTCGATCAAACGCCAACATCGCTAGACCAGCTGCCATCACGCGAAGCGGCGCGGGAGTGGCTGCAAGAGCTTTTTAGGTTGCTTCACGAACGCGAAAAGCAAGTAAGCGGCGATTTGCTAGAATACATACGCGGTTGCACCGACTGGACTTTTGATCATGCTCGCAAGGGGTTATCGAACTACCATTACTCTATAGAAACAACGGCGCTGCTGCCAGATGGCTCGGCTACTCATATTATTGTTATGCACGAGTTCCCGATAGACAAAATCAGCCGTGATGCGCGCCAAGCCTGGCTACAAGAGTTGATGAAGATTGCCGCGGAAAAAAGTAATAACGCGGACAGGCCAGAATGCACTGAAGCTATGTACAAATACATCATTGAGCAGTCTACCACTGCTGTTGTAGAGCATATAACACCCGAGGGCATGGAGCTTTTGCGCCAATATGCTGGGGAGGAGGTTGATACCGATCAGCTAATTAAGCACCACAGACTGTATTGGGATGGGGCGGGTATTGAGTATGGTTCGCATGAGTGGTTTGAGCGGCGAGAGCTAGAGCAGAAGCATGTAGAGTATCGGGGGCTTAATCTACAGGGAAAGACTTACCAGCTAGATGTCGACAATATGCTTGCTATGGCGGCGTGGGTGAGTACCGAAAAATTAGCCGAGCTGATAGTGCACTGGCAGGAGTACCGTACGCTAGTAGGTAGGTTGACCGATAAAGGTATCAGCCAAGAGGAAGGTGAGCGGATAATGCGGCGGCTGGATGAAATACTAAACGGTAGGCTGCCAGAAGATGTCATCACCTTGGGCTGGCAGCTAGAGAGGGAGTTGTATAATCCTGACCGCTGGGACATAACAGTCATCAAATCGCTGTACGAGCTATTGGGTGGTAGCGACCAGCCGCACACTTGCAGCAGCGCTGAGCTAGAGTTATATCTAAGCAATGTGCGGATTGCAGGCGATGTGTCGCGAGGCCTGCAAGAGCTCGAATCTGGAACAAGTGGCACTGCTTTAGGGCGTAGCTCGCTCAACCAGTTGCTATGGCAATAGCTACCATCCTACCATTGACTTTTTAGCAATAATTTGCTATAATATAAAACATAGCAGCTAATATACGCTAAAATGTTAGAACGACCAAGAGCTTTAACCGAAGAATCCTCTCCTGCCGTCCGGGAGCTTGACGATAGACACACCGGACACGACGAGATACTCGGTAGGCTGTCTGTAAGTGTGGCCCACCTGATGATTGATCGTATGTGTAGGGCCGAGGAATTTCCAGAGTCGTCAGAACGTCAGCAGAATGCATGGCCTGAGTATACAGCTGTCCAGAGGCACGAAATGGCCGTAGAGGAGCTTGAGGGAATGGCGACTATGGCTGAGACTGAGTATTACCTATTGGCAGATGTAAGGATGTACATGTACATTGCCGACGTAAGTACTGACCCTACTAAGCGAGATACACTAGAGAGGTATATGGATAATCCAAGTACCGGCGTACCACAGCTATTTGCAAGCTGGCGCGGCGACCAGGGATGGGCTGGCTGGCTACAGAGCGCCAGCGACGATCAGCTGCTTAACTTTGCCCAGTGGCATAACTACAAGATGGTGGAGCTGCAGAATGACCCAGAGGTACGCGCCAGGATAGACGCCCAAAAGCAAGCGTTCAAAGGAGCAGTACAGCGGGCGATAGTGAACGGTGATCTACCGCAAAGTGTTGGCGATAGGCTGTCTAATCTTGACACGCTCGACATCAGGATTGGTGACTTATTTGACCTAGAAATGAAGTCCAGGGCGGGTTACTATAGATCTGCTGAAAACTTTGTAATAATTAGTGCAGACGAAATAGAATCCTCATCATTTCATGAGTTTTGCCATGCGATTATGGGTGACTTGCCGTACGAATGGATGCGCGAAGGTATGACGGAGTATATAGCAGAGAGCTTAAAACGTGGCAGCTTTGGCCCGATAGTCCAAGAGGGTGATACGGTTGAGGGTGTATACACTGAGGAGCAACGGTTGATGCATACGATTTGTACGATAATTGCTGAGGAATTTCCTAATATCTACCCTAGCTGCGAGTCGGCCACCAAGAGGTTTGTTGCAGAGTATGTCGATTGGCCCTCAAGTAATCTTACATGGGCAATGCTTTCGATGCTACTTGCCGGAGCAATGAGCTGTACCGTTGATTCTAGGGACTCGTTTAAGGCCATTGATGAAACTATTAAAAAATACACAAACCAGTGGCTTGAGCTCCAGGGTTCAGATAAAATTATGGCCAACGATTTAGCGATAGGCCGAGTGATAGAGGACCTTAAGGCTCGAAAACTTGCTTACCCAGCGACAAAATAATCATACGCGAATGATTGGTTGGCGGGTGCCGCGTTGTTGGTGCAAATGCTAAAGCCATTATTGCTGCGGGTCACGTAAAACTGGGTTTGGCCGGCGGCTGCGCCAACCGGGCTAACAATTACATGCGGTTGGCTGGCGAATGGCCGGCTAAACGTCAGCTGCGCAAAGCAGCCAGGCGTAGGGTTGTTGCCGGTATTTACATTTATAGTGCCACTGGTGTCAGAGCCGCTGATAGATGCTGTACCACCGCCGCCAAGCACGCCGCTATTTACCGAGCGGCTAGGGGTAGGGCCGGTAAAGCTTAGGTGGTTTGGTACTTCCAGTACGGCGTTGCCGCTCATAATCAGCCGGGTAACGGTAATCTGCGAGGCGGTTACTCCGCCGCTAAACGACGACGTGCCCGATACGGTTAAGTCGCGCATAGTAGTGCTACCCTGTATAGCCGCGTTGGCCGATACTTGCAGGCTGTTTACCTGGGTCTCGCCCAGGTTGGTGGCGCCGGCAATAGTAATGCTTGGCGCAGTAATGCTGCCGCCGGTTTGCAGGTTGCCGGCAACATTTAGGTCGCCGCGCATTAGCGTTTGGCCGGCAATAATGGCGTTGCCTTGTATGGTCAATGTTTGGTTGGTGCTACCCACGCTTGCATCGGTGTTGGCAAGCTGCTTTAAAGCCTCGGTGCTAAGCGGTTGGCTATCGATGCCAGCTTGCGTAGGAGCCTTTTGGCTGTTTAGGTAAAATACCACTGTTATTGCACCGGCAATGACTAATATCAAAATAAACATCAGCAGGTAAATATTCACCTTGCGCAAGAAGCGCTTTACCGGCGATATCTTTTTTTCTTCGGCTGCGGCCGGAGTAGTAGTAGGATTAGCCGCCTGCTCGGCCTCTAGGTCGTCAGGCGTGCGACTCAAAGCATCAGCCGGCGCTTGCTGGCTGGTATCTGGCGTTTGCTCGCCCTCTGCCGGGGTAGTTTTGTCTGAATCCATGCTACTCGTACGTATTGATTATGCTTATATTTACTATACTATACCGCCACGCTTGGCGCTAGGTGTAAGCGGGTGGTATGATAGGGTAAGCGTATGCGATATGGGAGAATACGACGAATCGTAGCAGTGGCGCTAGTGGTAGCGTGTATTCCGTTTGTTTTCGCGCCGTTTGCCGCGGCCGAAACCAGTAGCTCTGCAAACTACAAAGTTACCGAAACCGAGTTTGGTTCTAGTAGCAGTGCCGAGGTATGCAAAGGGCAGTACTGTACGCGTGCATCTATCGGTACCATCGCGGGCAATAGTGGCACGGCCACCTTTGGCCCCGATACGCCAGGTGTGCCCACACTAGAGGTAATCGTAGAGCCTGGCCCTGAGCCATCGTACCTAGGGGTGCTGAGGACAGATCAATCCGCCACACGCACCATGATAGTAAAAGTGCGTAGCTACCTAAGCGACGGCTATTTTTTGCAAATTGCCGGTAAGCCCCCTACCAATAATGGTCGTTCACTGGCTACGCCTAGCTCACCTACGGCATCTACCCCGGGCACCGAACAATTTGGTATCAATGCCGTTGCTAATACCGCCCCTGCTATCTTTGGCGCTAACCCGGTGCAAGTACCGTCAAGCGAGTTCAGCTTTGGTGAAGTACTGCCAAATTATGCCACCGCAAACCAATATATGTACCAAAATGGCGGCACGGTAGCACGAAGTCTTACTGCCTCGGGGCAAACCGATTACACCATAAGCATGATCATCAATGTAGCCAATAATACCCCCGCCGGGCTTTACTCTACTGAATTTTCGGCCGTTGTCATCCCGATGTATTAGCCTGTGGAAAAGTAGCAAACACTACCTATTGCGCTAATGGCAATATTAGTGCTACAATGCAGCCATATCCCTTCTAAAAAAGGGCTAAATATAAAACAAAAAGGAGACATATGAGTAAAAAAACACTCAAGTCAATCGCGCAGCGTGGCGTGACGCTTGGTGCAGCCTTTGCTGTAGTAGCAGCATCGTTTGTGCAAGCAGTACCAGCCTACGCCGATGCGTTGAACCCGCTGACAGAGCGTAGCTTGACGCTATCTAGCTCTAGCCCGGGTTGGAGCTATACGGACGGCTCTGGTAACACTACCTATGCGCCACCGAATAGTGGTGCAAACGGTCAAAAAACCGGTAACTACTTTAGTTTTAAAACTAGCTCGGCAGCTACCGTAAATACATTTTCGTTCCAGTATTGTACAACGTCTGCTGGTAGCTGTACGGTCCCAGGGGATAATGTGGCAAACGGTACAGATACCGGTACTACCTCTGACCTAAACACTGCATATGGCACCTCAACCCCTAGCGACCTAGAAGTTGACGCTGGCGACTTTAACACGGTCATTGATAGTGCATCAGGTAAAGTGAAGGCTGTTCCTGGCTATACTAACAACAACCCTAAGTATCAGGCAAATGGCGGAACCGGTGATGCTGCCGAAGCTGCTAAAAACGTTACTGGTAGCTATATTGTAATGTACAAGAGCGGTGGTGTATGGCAGCCGAGCTCTGGCTGGGAGATTGCCACTCAAACGGTCGCAAACGCCCGTACTGCAACAAAGAACTACATTACCCTATCTAACTCAACTGGCCAAGCGTTTACTGTTGACCAGGAAGTAAAGGTATTGTTCTTTGCGAATGGTACTAGCTTTATTACTAACCCTGGTTCAGGTGCGTTCTTCGTAAAGATTAATACTTACGACGTGACGTACGACGGTACAACCGTTGACAAAGATGATCTTGCGCCAGCTACGGATGCAAACGTCATTGACGGCGGCGTGACTGTAGCGAACGTGATGAACCAATCAATCCAGATTACAACCAAGGTACTGGAAACGATGGAATTCTCTGTTGGTACGGTTGATCCAAACACGCTCAGCTCAGCCGAGCTAAATGCTTCTGATATCGGTAGCGCGACACACATTCCTTGTGACCGTATCTTGACTCGTATGGCCGCAACAGATACGGAACAGAATGTACTACGACTCGGTGACCAAAGCACAGAAAGTGCGCTAAGGACAGATAAGGCATATGCAACGCATAGCTATTGGCGCCTAAGCTCTAACTCATCTGGTGGTGCATCAGTATACTACTCTGGCCACACACTTTCTAACACCTCTGGTGACGAAATTGACCCAATTGGTGCTACAAAAGCAGAATCGCGTAACGGTTCAGAGCAGTTCGGTCTAGCACTCGCTACAGCTGCTTTGTCGGGTACGCCAGCAGGCACGGTCGACCCTCAAGCCCCGGCATTCAACACGGGCGCCTATGGTGTTAGCTACGCACAAGACGGTCTGTACGAAAACGCAGCTGATAACGGTAAGACGGGTGTTCATGTATCTCAAGTAGAAAATATGGGCGCCACCTACACGGGTGCTGCGACTCGATGGGATCCTACCGATGCAGACTGGACATACCCAAGTAACTTCAATTCAAGTTACCATACACCTCGGCTTAACCCGCTTATCCCGCAGGCTAACTATGCAAACGGGTACGGTAAGATTAACTCTGACAGTACAAACGTAGGTGTTGGCAATGCGGAGTTCGCATTCGACCCTATGTCAGACACCGTACCAGCACTTCTTGCAACGGAGAGTACGGACGTTGTCGACTGTGTGACTGCGAAGATGCGCTACGTAGCGAACATCGCAGCAACCACACCAGCTGGTATCTACACTACCAAAATTAACTACATTGCAGCTCCTCAGTACTAAACCGCTAGTAGCTACAATACAGTGATAAAAATTAGCCTCCCGAATGCGCGGAGGCTAATTTATTTGATTGTTACGCAATATGCTTATTGTTTAGTACAATAAAACTATGCAGCATAGGTTGTATAAGTTTCGTGCACTCGCACATAATTGGCGGTTTATAGTTACCGAAGAAATGCTGGCGTTGTTGCTGGCGGTGTTTATATTTGCGTTACCCGCTGGGGCTACCACTCGGCTAACCGACCGCACGCTGATGATGCAAAGCAACGAACCGGGTGTAACCACTAATTACACAATCTCATTTAACTATATGACGCCGTCGCCAATTGGCTCGATAGATTTGCTGTTTTGCGAAAACCCTATCCCAGACGAGCCATGTGTTATGCCAGCCGGGCTGAATATTGCTGGTGCGGCTCTCAGTAATCAAACGGGCGAAACAGGCTATAGTATTAGTACGCGCACAGCAAACCATATAATACTTTCGCGTTTACCTAGCCCAGTAGCAAGTGGTACAGCGGCATCGTATACACTTAGTAATATTGTTAACCCTACCGATACATCCAAAGCGTTTTCTATCCGCCTGCGTACCCATGCCACAGTAAGTACGGTGGGGCAATATGTAGATTTTGGTTCGGTGCGTGGCCAAGTAGGTAGTGGGATTACCATAGAGACTCAGGTGCCACCAATGCTAATATTTTGTTTAGCTGAAGAGGTGTCGGAAAACTGCACTACCACGAACGATAACTACTATAAAGATATGGGCGAGCTAACAACCGACCAGACATTGGTGGCGCGCTCGCAAATGGCGGTGGGCACGAATGCTAGCGGCGGCTTTGCGATTACCGTGTATGGTTCGCCACCCACGGCTGGTACTAATGTGATAGATGCGCCGAACATACCAACGGCTAGCCAGCCCGGCACTAACCAGTTTGGTATTAACCTAGTGCAAAATACTGCCCCGGCAATCGGCGATGACCCAGAGGGTATATGGGCAAATGCCCAACCAACCAGCGGCTATGGCCAGCCGAATAGATATAAATATGCGTCAGGCGATATAGTGGCCGAATCGCCAAATGTCAGCCTAATGAAAAAGTTCACCGTTAGCTACATATTAAATAGCAGCTCTAGCCTGCGCGCTGGTGTGTATACTACAACCATTAACTACATAGCCAGTGGGCGATTTTAGTGTTACAATACTGGTTATACTAATTACAAAAGTGTAACGCGTGAGGGAAACGAAACATGAAGAATATTAAGAGTGTTGCCGTAGTTGCTTTGGCAGTACTTATTGCGACGGTATATATTCTGCCAGTTGTGCCGGCTGCTGCCGAATCGAATAATGATAAATCATCGGCGCTAAGTATAGCTCCTAAAAAGCAGTATGAAATCGAGGCGGGCAAATCGGTAGATGATAAGCTCACTATTCGTAATGTTGATAGCTCTGCAAAACTTAATTTAAGCCTGCGCGTGATTGATTTTACCTACGACGACAAGCAGGATAGTGGTGTAGCAAAACTATTTCTAGACCCAAATGCCGAACAGACGCCATGGTCGCTGCGCTCGCGTATCGATCTGCCAAAAACGGTAACGATTGAGCCTGGTAAGACTAAAACAGTCGACATGAAAGTGACGATACCCGCCAAACAGGGCGCTGGTAGTCTTTATAGCGCTATTATATATTCATCGACTGGGGGTGAAGTGGATACATCGGGGACTGCTCCTGGTGCATCAGGCAACTTTGGCCTAAGTGCGAGCGGCGTAACCCTAGTATTTGTGAATGTGCCAGGTAAAGTAAAAGAAGATTTACAGCTAGAAAGGCTCGGCGCGTACGATAAGCCCGCAAAGAAATACATGTCCTATGTCACTGTCGCTATGCCGCAGAGTATTGGCTATAGCCTAAAAAACAATGGTAACTGGGCTGAGGCACCCGTTGGTAGCCTTACTGTAAAAGGCTGGTTTGGGCGCGAGTACAAAATCAACGAAATCAATCCGACGAAAAGCCTGGTGCTGATTGGTCAAACTCGCACATTCTCGTCTTGTATAAAATATGACCCGGCAGAAGTGGCCAACCGACGATCTAACACACCGCCTAAAACCTGTGTAGACCCTGGTCTATGGCCAGGCTACTACCGGGTGACTGCCAACCTCTTCTATGGCGCCAACGGCAACGTAACGCAAGAAATTGTTAAATCGGCTGGCTTTTGGTATCTACCATGGTGGTTTATCGTACTGTGCCTAGTGGTGGCAGGCGTAGCATTCTACTACGGCCGCAAACTCTATATCAAGGTTCGCACTGCTCTCTATGGTCCGCAACATAGCAGGAGTAAGAAGAAGTCATCGCGCCGCAGCTAGATTATGATACCTAGCAAAACCACCCGCTCCACGCTACAATGGTAAGCATAAGCATGGTACAAAAAATCTATAACAGCGCTAGCAAAGTATTCGTGGCAATTGCGGCCGCGTGCTTACTGGCGCTGTTTGCGTTTAGCCATGGGGCAGGGGCGATCAACGCTATACCTACGCCAGCGCCCAAACCCGGATCGTTTGGTGTAGAGGCTATCAAAAAACAGCCGCCTCCCACGCAGGCACCAACCATCAGCACGCCTGGCAATGGCGCTTCGTTTAGCACCTCGCCCATTACGGTAAATGGCGTGTGTCAAACCGACCTATTAGTACAGGTGTATAACAACGGCGTAATGGTGGGTGCCGTAATGTGTAAGAATAACACCTACAGTATACAGGTAAGTTTATTTGCTGGTGCTAATGAACTAACGGCTATACAGTACGACGACTTAGAGCAAGGAAGTCCGGTGTCAAATACGGTTACCATAAATTACACCGATACTAGCTTTAAAGCATTTGGCCAGCTGGTAACACTTACCAGCTCGTATGGCCGGCGCTCAGCCCCGGCGGGCAATACCCTTACGTGGCCATTGCAACTGAGTGGTGGTACGGGCCCGTATGCTTTTAGCATAGATTGGGGCGATGGTTCTAAGGCTGAACTAAAAAGTGTGGCCTTAGCTGGTGTAGTGACTATAGAACATGCTTACAAAAGCGCTGGTATATATACCGTAAACATTACGGTTACCGATGCGAATGGTGTAAGCGCCTTTTTGCAAGTAGTAGCCATAGCCAGCGGCAAGGTAGATAGCACCACGGCAACCGCGACAGGTAATACCGACGAAAAAACCGGTGGCACACCACGTGTCATGTGGATTCCATACATATTATTGCTACTTCTTTTACTACCAACCTATTGGCTAGGGCGTCGCAGCATGCTGGTGTCTATTCGTGGCAAAATGCTGAAAGAACGCGATAGTTACAACGTAAAATAATCAGTAAAACCTGTGGAAAACTTTATAAAAAAGTCCTTGACAACCATAAGTGGTATTGTGATATACTACAAACGTTACTAAACAAAACAAATACTTTTAAAAAATGTTGTGAGGGAAAAGGAATGAACTCTCTTAGGATATCAAAAATTAAAGATAGCTCTGCACTATACATAGTGTTAGCAGCTGTACTATTGGTGGTCGGTACCATATTACCGACATTTGCTTCGGCAGCACAAATAACATCACGGTCGGTGGCGATTGATAGCTCGACTATCAATGCGGCAGGCGTAAATTATAAGTTTACCTTTACAGCAGATAACGCAACCGCTGGTGGTATCGCGGTTAAATTCTGCAAAAATAGCCCATTGATAACGGATACGTGTACCGCACCCGGGGATGATTTCGATGTGGAGACTGCAGGTAACGTCACGGGTGGCACGAAATATGGTACCTGGACTGCAAATACGGCATTTATCACTAAGTCAGTAGCTATAGGGTCAAACGAGTTTACGATAACCGGCGTACATAACCCATCGGTTGCGGGCACTATATATGCGCGCATTACAACCCACGTCACAGATGCTAATGCAGCAGCTGGCACCAATGTTGTCGACAACGGAAGTGTTGCGTTTGCGATTACGAATGGCGTGTCGGTATCTGGTGCCGTGCTTGAATCGCTAACGTTCTGTGTATCGGGCACGACGATTGCCGATGCAACCTGTGCGGGCACAACAGCTCCTGTGCTTACGCTTGGTACGCTAGATGTCGGAACTGGCTTAACTTCATTAAACTCAAGCAGTGTGTCAACTGGAAATGTTTATACAATGCTGTCTACTAATGCATCTAGTGGTGCGGTGGTAAGCCTAAAGAGTACTGCCACCTGTGGCGGCCTAGCCTTTAATGGCGGTGTTACTTGCCCGATTGCTGCGGCTGGCGCAAATGGAACCATCACCGCCGGCCAGGCAAAGTTTGGTGTACGGCTAACACTACCAGGTACTAATGACGACTCTGACAATAACGGTATCATTGTTACGGACGCGGCATATGACGTTGCTGACGCTGATACCTACAGTTTTGATGGCACGGCCGTAACAAGCGCTTACGGTGACGCCATATACAGCACTCCTGGTTATGTGAATGGCAAGGCTACCACACTAACCTTTGGTGCCAGTGCGGCTCCTAATACTCCAGCAGGTAAATATGCTACGGGCATTAACCTGATTGCGACCGGTACATTCTAATAGAGAAAACGTTGCAATAGTAACAACACCTCCTATTATGGGAGGTGTTGTGCTATGTGGTATAATCAGTAGCAGTTACATATTAAAGGGGAAAACGTGTTAGTAAAACAACGAGTGCAGATGAGTCTTCGTGTGGTTATGGCGTTTGCAATTATTTCTGTTGCTTTTATATTAGGCGCGCCACATGTTTCTGCGGAAGAGAAGTCAAATGCAGCTAATACCTTAAAGGTATCACCAGTCCGTAGTGATATTGAGGTAAAGGCGGGTGAAACTAAGACTGTACAGGTGATTGTGACTAATCTTACTGACGCGCCGGTAATTGTAAAGCCTATTACAAATGACTTTATTGCTGGTGATGAGCGTGGTACGCCTGCGCTAATACTGGATGCCGAGCAGTTTGCGCCTACGCATAGCCTAAAGCGCTTCATGCAGCCGTTAAGCGACATTACGCTTGGCCCTAAGAGCGGTAAGATTGTCGATGTAGTAATCAAAGTTCCGAAAGAGGCAAAAGCAGGTGGCTACTTTGGTGCAATTCGTTTTGCACCAGCCAATCCTGATGGGGGAGGGCAAGTAAACCTGAGCGCTAGCGTTGCCTCGCTAATACTTATGACTGTCCCTGGCCCAACAACCGAAAAGCTTGATTTAACTGATTTCCAAATCCAGCAAAAGGGTGCAAATGGCACAATTTTTCGCACGCCCGATAACTTGCAGCTTACGTTCCGTTTTGCTAGTAGTAGCAACGTGCAGGTAGCGCCATTTGGTAAAATTTCAGTGAAGAAGGGTGATAAAGTAGTCTACCAGACCGACTTTAACCAAAAAGACCCTAAAGATATGATATTGCCAGATAGCGCTCGCCGCTGGGATGTGCCACTAAAGAACATCGAAGGCTTTTTTGGCAAATATACTGCGTATGCTACGCTAACGTATGGTAAAAGTAACCAGACCGTAGAAGTAAAGAAAGATTTTTGGATTATTTCATGGACGGCAATTGCTATCGCTGGTGGTGCCTTGCTGTTCCTTATTATCCTTATTGTTGTAGTGATACTGCTTATTCGTCGCCGCAACCGACGTCGCGGCCCGCGCCACCATAAGTTTGGTGGTGGCAATAACGGTGGTTACCGTCGCTAGGTAAGCGTCCTAAGCTTTGGGTGAATGTGAGCGCGCTTTGTCGCGCTCGTTCATTTCGCGCAGGATATTTCGCGTCTCGATGACAGCCCGGTGAGAACGGTAAGTCGTAATAACATTTATGACATACAGTACTGTGATAAGAACAGAAACGATGGTAATAATAACTGCAAAGGGCAGTAGTGGCGCGAGCAGGGTAGCGGGGTCAAGGAGTGACGATGAGTCCGAGGAGCCGTTGAGCAGTGTATCGAATATGTCCATATACTTTAGCATAGCATAAGCAGTGTGCTTATAGCCACGTGGCGGGTTATTGGTATAAGTGGTACAATCAGGCATAATGAAAACCGATCAACTGCTGAAAAAGTACCCGATTATTTCTGACCAAGTAGAGCCTAAGGAACTGCGAGTAATACTTGCTGAGCTAGAAGTGCTCCTGGAAAACGGCTTTAAGGGTAATGTGGTTGAATTAGGTTGTTACGTAGGTACGGCGTCGCTGTTTGTTCGCCGGCTATTAGATGCTTATAACTTTGCGGGTGAATTCCATGTGTATGATTCGTTCGCCGGGTTGCCGCCTAAAACCACCCAAGATATGAGTGTTGCTGGTGATCAATTTGTAACGGGAGAGTTGCTGGCACCACGTAAAACATTTACCCAGAACTTTAAAAAGGCTGGACTGGTACCCCCAATTATTCATAAAGGCTGGTTTAACGATCTTACCGAAAATGATATCCCGGGTAACATTACATTTGCCTTTTTTGATGGTGACTACTACGAATCGATAAAAGATTCATTCCGCGTAGTGGCGCCCAAGCTGGCCAAAAACGCTACGATAATAGTGGATGATTACGCCAGCGAAGCTTTGCCAGGTGCGGCAAAAGCTGCCGACGAATGGGCAAGAGCAAATAACCAAACCATTAGGGCTCAGGCAAGCTTAGGGATTATTCACTTACGGTAGTAGGCTTACGTCTACGCTCAAGAATGCTGCTAATAATAGCGGTAAGAATGAATACCAGTCCCAGCGAACCGGTCATCCATTCTGGCGGCTCTATGTGGTACAGCTTTATAAACATGACTACACCAAGTGCCAAAATGGCCCAGTGCGCGCCGTGTTCTAGGTAACGGTATTTGCCAAGTGTTTTTGCACGTACCAGGTAAATGGTCAGCGAGCGGACCCAGAATGCGCCGGCACCCAGGCCAGCCATAATTAGCAGCACTTCGTTGGTAATGGCAAAGGCGCCAATCACACCATCTAGCGAAAATGATGCATCAAGCACGTTAAGGTACAAGAACGATGCAAAGGCGGCGAGCCCCACAAGCTTGCGGCCGCTTGGCAAATGGCGCGAGAAGTAGCGCTCAAACAAATTCAGCGCGATATGCAGCATAGTACCAACAATCGATGCCGCCAGCACAACCGTATGGTATTTCTCGTCGACGGTCGCGTAAAGAATCATAGCAACCGATAACATTACTAAAATCTTAAAGCTTTCGTAGTGGCCGAACTTTGAAAGCCGCGATTCGATAAACCGCAGCCAGTGCACGTCTTTGTGGCGGTCGAGGAAATAGCTTAAGCCAATCATCATTAGGAACGTGCCGCCAAAGGCATTGATCATCGGTGCGGCTTCGTGCAGGGTACGGCCATAGAGCTCTTCATTAGTAAGCGCCATATCTATTACACCCATAAAGCTGTTGCCCGAAGATATCATCACGATAAAAATTGGTAGCACAAACCGCACAACAAACACGGCAAAAATAATGCCAACCGTTAGGAACATTGTTTGCCAGAATGGCGAGAGCTTGGTAAGGATCTTGCTGTTAATAACGGCGTTATCGAAGCTGAAGGTAACTTCCAGTATTACTAAAATTGAATATATCCACAGTGCAGCCGGGCCAGCATAGTAGGCGACAAGTGCGCCAGTAAGGAGCGTTAATAGACCTGATATCCAAAAAACGCGGAGCGGATGTGCGGAGTGAAGACTAGCCATATGTATGTAGTATACAGTAAACTACATACATGATTACATACTATCGCAGCGAGCGTGCTGGCAATGGTATTGCCGAAAAGACAAAGCTACGCCCGGGCGACTGGGTGCGTTCGGAGCGCCCCACCGCTAGCGATATAGGGAAATTGCATGGCTACGGTGTGGACCCGGACCTGCTAACCGACGCCCTTGACCCGCATGAGGTGCCGCGTATCGAGCACAACGACGATTGGACCTATTTTATTACTCGCGTACCTGATGTTGGTGATGATTTTAATGACTTTACCACGCCTATTATGTTTGCGTTAACCTACGATCAAACCATTACGGTGAGCCGCGATCCACTAGGGCGTTTGTGGAAACCGTTTATCGATACCACTACGGCAGCCACTACTAACCAAACAGAGCTGTTTTTGCATATGGTAGAAATGATTCTAGAATCGTACCAAAAGCGAGTGGCGCTCATTAACCGCCAAATGCGTTCGGTTACCAGCGACGTACATAAGCTACGCCCGGGCGACATCGCAACGATTGTAGAATATGAGCGCAAGTTGAACGATTACTTGGACGCACTAATACCAACTAATACTGCGCTAGAAAAAACGCTAAATCCGCGTTTTAACCTGATTCGCCTTACCGATGACGATAGCGACATGGTGGAAGATTTATCAGTGGATATAGAACAGGTGATTGCGCGCTGTAAAAGCTTGCTGCGTACTATCACCAACGTGCGCGACAGCTATCGCGCCGTTATGGATACTCGCTTAAACGAAACCATGCGTATACTGACCGTGGCAACGCTGGCGTTGACCATCCCCACTATGCTTGCCGGTATTTTGGGTATGAATGTAGACTTTCCGTTTGACGTGCATGGGCCAACGGCATTTTGGGTAATGGTGAGTTCAAGTGTAGCGATAGCAATTGGCGTAAACTATTACTTTTTAAGGAGGCGGTAAGCAAGTGGAAAAGGATATATTATTAGCGATTCATTCGCAGGCTAACCCAATGCTAGACATCGCCATACCTTTGCTAACCGCTTTAGCCGAGCCGACATTTATAGGTGCATTTGCAGTAGCTATTGGGTTGGTGTACGTTATCCGCCGTAAGTGGGCATGGGCCGTGTTGTGGCTGGGTGGTGTAGCGGGTGCTGGAGCTATAGCTTACGTACTTAAACATATTGTTGCTCGCCCGCGGCCAGAGCTATGGGAGCGATTAGTAGTAGAAACGGGCTACTCGTTACCGAGCGGCCATGCTGTGGCTAGTATGGCAGTAGCCGCATGTGTGGTGATTATGTTGTGGCACACTAAATGGCGCAGATTGGCAATAGTGCTAGGTAGCTTGTATGTAGTGCTAATCGGTTTCACTCGCTTATACCTTGGTGTACACTACCCAACTGATGTGCTAGCTGGCTGGTTGATAGCGAGTGTATGGCTGATAATTGTAGGATTATTGCTAGGCAAGCTGCGTTACCTGAAGCCTAGCTTAGAATCTAGCAAAAAAGTATAGCACGTTACTTGACACCATAGTTATACAAGTATAACATGTATAACTATGACGATGCATAATAATATTCAATTGGTGGGCACGGTGACCGTTGGACCAAAGGGTCAGGTGGTAATTCCGTCTGAAGTGCGAGATCAGATGGGGATTGCTCCTGGCGATAAACTTGTTGCACTGTATTTGCCCGAAAAAAAGTCGGTGGCATTTATTACGGCCGAGCAGGCGCAGGTTTTTGTCACAAAAATGGGCGAACGATTCACTCACTTTAAAGAAACACTTGAGGAGGGTGTAAAAGAATAATGATGCACCATTTTTCGACACGACAAAAGATTATTGTGATGCTGGCCGTAATGAGCGGTCTATTTTTGGTGGCGCTTGATCAAACGATTATCGCGACGGCCTTAACTTCGATTGTAGAAGAATTCAAGAGCTACTCAAGCCTTGGGTTTATTGTAACCGCCTACATGCTCACCACCACCATTACCGTGCCTTTGGCCGGTAAGTTATCTGATATGTATGGCCGCCGTCCGCTACTAATTATCGGCGTGACGGTGTTTACGCTCGGTTCGCTGCTATCTGGCCTGGCACCTTCGGCTGAGTGGCTGATTGCGTGGCGTGCGCTGCAAGGTATTGGTGGTGGTATTATTACTTCCCAAGCCTTTACGATTGTAGGTGACCTATTTAGTCCACGCGAACGTGGACGTTGGCAGGGCTTAATTGGTGCTGTGTTTGGCTTTAGCTCGGTGGTCGGCCCATTGGTTGGTGGTTGGCTGACGGATGGCCAGCATATCCTTAGCCTTACTACCGACTGGCGCTGGACCTTCTTCATTAACGTGCCAATCGGCATTATTGCCGCAATCGTTATCGCCATGAATCTACCCAACATCAAGCACGATGCCAAGCACTATCCAGATTACAAGGGTGCAGCGCTGCTATCCTTAACACTGGCATCTATTGTGCTAGCGGTTGATAATACCAAGGTTGTGTTTTCGGGCTTGATTGATAACGGTATTCCTTTGGGTGCGATTCAGTTAACACTTTGGATTATTGCAGTGGTGTCGGCAACTCTATTTGTAGCGGTAGAGCGCCGTGCGCGCCAGCCAATATTGCCGCTTAGCTTCTTTAAAAATCGGACGTACGCCATTCTTACCGTCGTTACCTTGCTCTTCGGTGCGGCCTTTATGGGCTCTATATTGTACCTGACGCAGTTTAATCAGCAGGTGTATGGTGCGACTGCTAGTGAAGCCGGTTTTATGCTGCTGCCAATGGTGGGTGGCATGATGGTGTCGTCGATTGGCACTGGCCAGTTGGTGTCAAAATTTGGCCGCTACAAACCATTTATTGTTGCCGGGTTTGGTATCGCTACCCTTAGCATATTGGCGCTGATTACCTTGCAGCCCGATACGCCGTACTGGCACCAGGCAATCATTATGGCCTTTGCTGGCCTTGGCCTAGGTATGGCTATGCCAATCCTAAGCCTTGCCGTACAGAACGAGTTTGAGCAAAAAGATTTGGGCGCCGCTACCTCTAGTGTGCAATTGTTCCGCGGCCTTGGTTCGACAGTCGGTACAGCAGTATTTAGCGGCATGCTTACTATGGGAATTATCTCGGCAATGGGCAAGCCAGCTGATATCCCGTACATTCAAACATTGCAGCAATCGCCGGCTTCGGCACAAATGCTTAGCGGTGATGTCGATGCTGATACGCTACTGCAAATCAACCAACAGCACAGTGCGATTCGCGAGCAAGCAAATGCGGCCTTTGCCCAGATTCCGGATGCAACTGCCCGCGATGCGGCCAAGCAGCAATTTACTACTAAGCAAGATGCCTTTTCAAAAGATATTGTAAACGCCTTTACCGCATCATTGCACCATATCTTCCTGGTAGGTGCCGTGCTAATGGCGGTAGGGCTGGTGATAGTATTGTTTATCGAAAACAAAAAATTACGCGGTGGTGTAAAAGCTACACCAGGCGAATAACGGGGGTGGAGCATTTGGGCGATTACGCCCATGCTTGCTCCAAAAAGCTTCAGTTTGATACGCTAATCTACGGTTCAAAGAGACGCGTAAATCAAAAAAGAATCAATTCAAAAAAGGTCGAATCGTCTCCGCTAAACGAACCAAAGGTAATACCAAACACATGCCAATAGCAATCACGTTTGCTCCCAGCCGGAGCAAAAGGATCGCGGTGGATGTGGTGCCTGCCAACTGGCAGCTGTATATCGCACACGATTAGCGTATACGCTAAACCCGCCCTCTATTGTGGGCAACAAACTAAATAACACCCCAAGGCACCGGGGTGTTATTTAGTTTTTGATTACTGACTACTCAGTCTTTTCCTCAACCTTGATTCCAGCTTCTTTTAGTGCCGGCTTAATGATAAGATTTTCGAACGCAGTGGCATCACTCCATACGTAGGAGCCCTCACTGCTACTGGTTAGCTTACTGCCACTAAAGCGCTGGTCGCTAAGCTTTTTGCCGTTCAGATAGATAGCTGGGGTACCGCTAACCCCGATCTTTTTACCGAGTGCTACATCAAAGTCAATTTTCTGCTTGATGGCTTTGTTGCTAAAATCAGTGCGAAGCGTAGTGTCGTTGGCCCCCACTGATGTAGCGAGGTTTACAAAGTAATCAGTACGGTCGCTACTAGAAAGCTGGTTCCATTCGCTCTGGTTTTCGTAGAGGGCGTTATGCATTTCCCAGAACTTGCCTTGCTTGCCTGCAGCTTCGGCTGCAGTAGCTGCAGCAAGCGCGTTCGGGTGCATAGAGTAGAGCGGGAAGTTACGGAAAACAAACGCAATCTGGTCCTTGTACTTTTCTGATACGGCTTTAAGTACCGGTGCTGCGGTGCCGCAGCCAGGGCATTGGTAATCTCCATACTCAATGAGTATCACTTTACTCTCCTTGTTGCCGTACACATGATCGGCAATCTGGCCGTTCTTTTCGCTCGCCGCCTGAATTTTGTTTACATCAATTGCAGAAACATCCAGTTGACCTTCCCTAGATAAAAATACCAGTCCAGCAACGATACCGACACAAACAATGGCAAATATAATCCATGTATTTTTTGACATAATAGTCTCCCATTCAATTATCTATCCCCAGTGTAGCATATTCGGTATACAATATAGATATGCAAACCATTATGATACTCTGCTTTTCTGCCGCACTGGCGGTGCTTGTGTTGATAGCGAGTATTGTACCGCGGCGCTCTAACTTATCACGATACGAACTACACCGCCGTAAGGATGCTGGGAGCGAAACAGCGGCCGAAGAGCTGGATAGGGAACTGGTGCTTGACGATGTGATGTCACTACAAAAAGCGCTGGCCGCACTGCTATTGGTAGTGACGGTATTATGCGCTGTGGCAGCATTCGGCTGGTTGTTTGGTACTATTGCTGCAGTGCTGGTGGCGCTAGGCTATGGCCGTTTGGCGCAGTTTGATGCTATCCGTGTGCTCGCTGATAAACTGTACCAGCCGTACGATGCCGCGCTTGTGGGGTTTGTTAAAAAGCGGCCCATCATCGGCAAAATCATTCGTAATATATCGTTAGATGTAAATGACCCAATGCTTAGCTCGCGCGAAGAGCTGCTGCATTTAGTGGAATCATCGGGGCATATACTTACTGGCGATGAAAAAAAGCTGATTGTAAATGGCCTGCATTTTGCTGATAAAACGGTCGAATCTATCATGACGCCGCGCGGTGTGGTGGCTACGATTGCAGCTACCGAAGTGCTAGGGCCACTGGTGCTTGATGATTTGCACAAGACCGGCTACAGCCGCTTTCCAGTGATTGACGGTGATATCGATCATGTCGTTGGCATGCTGCATGTCCGCGAATTGCTGACACTCGGTAATAAGCAGTCGCAAACTGCCCGCGAAGCCATGGAAAAGAAAGTATATTATATTCGTGAAGACCAAACCTTAGACCATGCGCTTGCCGCGTTCTTAAAAACCCGTCACCACTTATTTGTGGTAGTAAATGGCTATCGCGAAACAGCAGGTATCGTCACACTGGAAGATGTCATAGAGGCGCTGCTTGGCCGTAAAATCGTGGATGAATTTGATTTGCATGACGACCTGCGTGCTGTGGCTGCCCGCGAGGCCAAGAGCAATAATAACTCCACCAACGGTGTCGACGTATAGCGTTGCTCGCCTGATTATTTACTGATACTATGGGGAAAATGAAATACATTGTCACTGTATTGTTGGTTCTGTTTATCGCTAGCTTTGGTGTGCACCAGGCTAACGCAACGAGCAGCACCTCAATTGACTGGACAACTGTAGAGCTATCTAAAAAAGAGTCTGAATTTCCAGATACGGCAAGCGGTAGCTTTGGGGTATGTAAGCCGGTTGACCGTCTAGACATTGTTAGTGATATGGAGTATATGAATGGAGCCACTTTACCTTACAAAGGATGTATTATTGAGGGCAAAGACGTTGATATGTATGTGGCATCTTTTACGGATATTAGCTCAGAAAACCCTCGTAACTTTGCTATTCGTATAAAACCAAGCGGGAAGTTTTATTTCTTGAAGCCGGGCACTATAGCTTCTGCAAGCTATGCGCGGCTGATACCGGGAACAAATATATATACGGAGTGGCAAGGCGTCCTGAATCAGCGGAAGCTGCTGCGCGCGATGGACATAAGGGCCGCCATACACGCTGATAGATTTGATAGTACTGGCAGTCCTATAAGGTATGTTTTTGACGACAGCAGCCCAAACGTCAATACCTATACGTTTAATAGTGTTGGCAGTAGTATATCGGCAGGCCCAATTACTAAGGATGGCAAGGTAGTTTTTTGGTCTGGTAATGGCTGGCTGTATAAAATGAGTCTTGAAGTGGGTACACTTGATGTTAAATATATGCCCAGCCAGGATATTAATTGGCAAAATGTACCTTATGGGAGCAATCAGGTGTATCCAGTCGACCCAGAGGGGCGGTATGTTTACTTGGGTGGAAAGTTAGATATGCTTATAGATACGGATGATTGCGGACAATATTACCGTACGGTGATTGACAGCGGAGGATTTCCTTATACGGATATGGCCGAACAGACGAATTGTAAAATGAGGAGTTTTAAAGGGGTAGTTAATATTGAAGACAAGCCCGGCACTGGCGTATTTGGTGTAAGATTTGAGGGTAATAAACTACAAGTCGGTACCCATAGGGCTACTCCGGATAGGAGTAGGATGTTCTTGCTTGAGTTCTCGCCAGAAGGTCAGAGCGATGAGCTACTATCGTCGCTTGATTATCTTGCACTTGGCGATTCATATAGCAGCGGCGAGGGCGATGTTGCAGACTTAAATTATTATATCAAGGGTACTGATAGTGATGGACAATGTCATCTGAGTTCTCGCTCATATCCTTATAAACTAGCGTATCTATGGGGGTATCAGAAAGAAGAAATGAATTCAGTGGCATGCTCTGGGGCGATGATTGGCGAGGACTATATGGGCTCGATCAATACGTATCTTGGTCAGCATAAGGAGCTTGCCGAACTAAGTGTAGATGATAGGCGGAAGACGATAGATAAGGCTTTGGTCGACGTTAAACCTGGCGTTATACCGCAAATAGAATTCGTGAAAAAATATAAGCCAAAAGTGGTAACTCTGACTGGCGGGGGAAATGACATTGGATTTGTTAAAGTCCTTCAATACTGCGCGGCAGATATCAAAGAAACCGCAATAAACAGCGCTCACACTTGCGAGTATGTAGATGGCGGTAAATTGCATCAGATACTTAATGATAGTATTGATACTCAATACGGTAAGATGAAAGAATTAATACAAAAAATTAAAGAGGCCTCACCAGGCGTGAGAATATACTATATCGGCTACCCATCGTTTATTGCTGGCTCAGATGATGTATGCGGGTATAACAATGGAGCATTAAATGCAGAGGAAAGAAATATGATAAATCAAGCTGTCAGCCGTCTTAATCATACGATAAAACAGGCAGCTGCCTCTGAAAATATACAGTATATTGATATAGAAGAGGCACTAAATGGGGGTAGGTTATGTGAAAGTGAGAAGTATATGACAGGGGTTATGGATGACGGGGTTCTGAAGTCCGATCACTATGGTGCATTTCATCCAAATGCAATTGGACACACAAAAATTACAGAGGCAATAATCTCCCAAGTTCCGAGAGCCGGGACTAACTACACGTCTACGGTATCAGACCCCAATATTATAACAATCGAGCCCGGAGTACCCACGGAAAGAGGACGAATTGTTAAGGATACCACTGTTGCAGAGGGTGAAATGCTAACTATTACTTTAGTGCCTAATACTAGCGCTGCATCTACTGATGTTATTGTCGCTGGCTTCTCTAGTCCTACCCAGCTTGGTGTGTTTAGGTCAAGTGCCGATGGCTCTCTAAATGTGCAGGTGAAGTTACCGTTAACAATGTCAAAAGGTCAACATCTGCTTTTACTAGAATTTATAGATCCAGAGGGAAAAAAGAAGCGACTGTATGAATTTATAGAAGTAGTAGCAGCTTCCTTTCAGGAGGATAAGTCAGGTGGCACATGGGCATCGGCAAAAATAAATACATTGCACCCTCGAAATAATTTAGTCCCTATGTCTGATATAACAGATAGTCTTGTAGGTATTGATACTCCTGCCGGTTCTAATAATGTAATGCAGGATGGGCGGCAAATCATGAAGAGGTTAGATAATAGAAAAGACAAGATAGAGAAGTGGAACTGGTTTCTAGTAGCATGGATGGCTGCACCAGGGGCTATAATTATAGGAGGAGTATGGTTATATGGTAAAAAAAGACAATAGAAAGAAGAGGATAGTAAAGTTTTTTGGAATCTTATTCGCGGTCATTCTGATAGTTGACTTAACGCCGCTTGGTGGGAATAGTATTATGTATACAAATGCAGTACGATGCGGTCGCCTGCCTCTACAGAGCGAGGCTACTTATACGGGTCAATCGCCACATTATGTCTCTACCACGGCATTTGACATTTTTCGCGGCTATCCTAAATATTTTTGCTCACCTGAAGAGGCAGAACGAGCTGGTTTTTCGGCTAGCGCGGATGACAGAGTCTTCCCGCACCTACCACCTGAAGAACAGCGTGATGCTATAGAAAAATCATGGGACGTCAATAGATAATTATACTCATTACATAATGAATCATACAGGAGGTGTGTAATGAGCAATAAAACAAAAAAAGTGGTATTAGTTTGCTGTGCCTACGGTGCGCTAGCTGGCGCAATTACTGCTAATGTAATAATTGGCTACGCCTTATCTCACTATCCCGGCAGCTTTCACCAACTAAAGCTGGTGATAATTTCTGGTTTTATTGCATCTATCGCGGCTTCGGTGTTCAATATTGCGGTAATCGTCAAGTATAGCAATAGCCTTAAAGTAATTTCTATACTAGGAGTATTAGTCAGTATTGGGATGGTTGTCCTTCTCATTCCGTCCTTAGGGTTTAGCCTGGGATAGAAAGCGATCGCGTGATACATGGCAAAAAGGTCAAGCGAAGTTAATGCATAGACATACGCCCCTATAAGTGGTATGATTATGGTAATGATACACGCAGTTGGTATAAATAATAGTAATTAGCGGGTCGGCGCAAGGCAAGCATCGGCGGCTTGAACGCGTGTAAGCGACCCCAGCTACTAGCCATTTACCAACTAACTTTTTAAAAGGATTCTAAAAGTATGAAACGAACCTATGCAATCCAAAGCCCGGAACTAGTGGGGCAACAAATTAGTGTTAGTGGCTGGGTGCACTCACGCCGCGACCATGGTGGACTTGTGTTTATTGATGTACGCGACCACACCGGTATTTTGCAGCTGGTAATTAACCCTGAAACCCCGGAAGCATTTGCTGTGGCCGAGCAACTGCGCGATGAATTTGTGATTCGCGCCGAGGGTACGGTGTGTGAACGCGAAGGTGATCTAAAGAATGATAAAATAGCCACTGGCAATGTAGAAGTGGCTGTGGAGTCAATCGCGATTTTGAACCGCGCCGAAACCTTGCCGATCCAGCCGTTTGCTGAGCAACAAGCGAACGAAGAACTACGCCTAAAATACCGCTACCTTGACCTGCGCCGCCCAAAAATGCAGTATACACTACAGCGACGCGCCGAAATGTTTAGTGCTATTCGCAAGTATATGGAGGCAGGTGAATTTACCGAAGTTACCACGCCGATTTTGGCTAATAGTAGCCCAGAAGGCGCACGCGACTTTTTGATTCCGTCACGCCTGCACGAGGGTAAGTTTTACGCATTGCCGCAGGCTCCGCAGCAGTTTAAACAGTTACTCATGGTTGGCGGTGTGTCGCGCTACTACCAGCTAGCAGCGTGTTTCCGTGATGAAGATCCGCGGGCAGATCGCCTATACGGTGAGTTTTACCAGCTGGATACCGAGATGGCATTCGTAGAAGACGGCGAAACCGTGCGTCAAACGTTCGACCCGCTAATCAAAAAGCTCTCGACCGAATTTGCCGGTAAAAAGTTACTGTCTGAAGATATCCCACGTATTCCATATGTTGAAGCTATGGAAAAGTACGGTAGCGACAAGCCGGATCTGCGTTTTGGCATGGAGCTCATTGAGCTTACTGATGTATTTGCTACAACAGAATTTGCCGTATTTAAGAATGCCGAAACAGTGAAAGCGATTCGCGTACAGCGTGGTGCCGAATTAAGTCGCAAGCAAATCGACAAGTTCACCGAAATCGCTAAAAGCGAGGGTGCTGGTGGACTTGCATATATACGCTATAGCTCTAAGGTGGTCGATAAGGATGAGGAAGGTCGTACTTTTGCCTTACCCATTCTAGGTTCTACGGGGCCTTTTCCTGACTCACCTATAGTCAAGTTCTTATCTGATGCAGAGCTTGCAGAAATATCAGAGCGTTTCAGGCCAGAACCAGGTGATGTTATTTTCTTCGGTGCAGATAAGCGCACAATAGTGAATAAAGTCCTTGGCCGCTTGCGCAGCGAATTTGCCGATCATTTTGGCTTGAAAGATCCTAATACGATTGCGCTTTGCTGGATTGTCGACTTCCCATTCTACGAGTGGGACGAAACCAGAAAGAAAGTCGATTTTGGCCATAACCCATTCAGCATGCCAAAGGGCGGGGTAGGGGCGCTCAATGTTACGACCGATGAAGAAAAGCTGGCTATTGTGGCCGACCAGTACGACATGGTGATGAACGGCTACGAAATCTGTAGCGGCGGCGTGCGCAACCACAACCCGGAAGTACTTTATAAAGTCTTTGGCCTGCTGGGCTACGATCAGCAATACGTCGAAGACAAATTTGGCGCCATGCTAAACGCCTTTAAATACGGTGCTCCACCTCATGCCGGCTGTGCCTTCGGTGTCGACCGCATGTTTATGGAACTCATGAGCGAGAGTAATATCCGCGAAATCATTGCCTTCCCGAAGAATGGTAGTGGCGTTGATGTCATGATGAACTCGCCATCAAGTGTTGATGCTGCGCAGCTAAAAGACCTCAACATTCGCTCGGTGAGCGGTCAGTAAGCATAATGAATCAAACTACGCTAGCGGTGTTTGGGATTGCCTCATTTGTACTCAACACCGTGGGCTTGGTGCCATACATTCGCGATATATTTTTGCGTAAAACCAAGCCAGAGCGGGCGAGCTGGTGGATCTGGCTGGCGCTTAACTTGATTGCCTTTTTTGCGCAGTTGGCAGCTGGTGCAACGTGGTCGCTGCTTATGACGGCAGCATCAATCGTGGCGGTGCTGGTGATTGCGGTGCTATCACTGCGCTATGGGTATGGTACGTTCCACCGGCGGGACCTCATTAGTTTATTGATTGCGATGTTTGGACTGGTGCTTTGGAAATTCACACACCAGCCGTTTACTGCACTACTGATAGTGATTGGTCTTGATTTGCTGAGTTTTTGGCTCACATTGTCTAAATCTTGGCGTGCACCGTACACTGAAACCCTTAGTGCGTGGGTGCTGGCAAGCATGGCTGGTGTGCTAGGTTTGCTAGCTGTTGGTAGTTGGAATCCGACGCAACTTATTTACCCAGTATACGTGGCAGCGGCTAATTGGCTACTGGTGGGCATAATCATCTATCGACGTAGCCACAAGAAACCTACAGCTTTGGCTAACTTATAACTTGACAAGACTACTGTACTAAGACTTGTCTGTAACTCATATTTTGAGCTGGATAAAGCAGCCCTTTGGTCTCGGTGTATCTACTATTGGATGCTGAGAATCTCCTTGCCATTGTTAAACATAAGCAGTATACTAAGAGACATCAAAAAGGTGAGGAGGGGTTTGAATGGCGGGCTTAATCCAAAATTTTGGTTGTTTTTTGTCCCAATCCATAGCGCTTTTGCTTGGTAAAACCAAGGTTTATCTGTAGTCTTAGCATGATGAGTAAAAAAATGCCCCCACTGTTCACATACAAAAGGAATCTACTACGGTAAGCGCCTTGGCAAGCAG